>Ga0247815_10000541_pt1 | contig 29722 bp, 28 predicted proteins | sample UWRJL194509B1_FD_181014 | JGI IMG/M metagenome (GOLD analysis project Ga0247815, IMG submission 181014) | Plant litter microbial communities from Arlington Agricultural Research Station in Wisconsin, United States - UWRJ-L194-509B-1 | ecosystem: Environmental > Terrestrial > Plant litter >...
TGGTTTGATGTGCGTGAAACCTGTCCAGGTCTGCCGTTTGTTTGACTACCAGCCCGTAGTATTTTGCCGCCTGATCAAACTGCTGGTTTTCTGTATAAGCCTGGAGGTAATACTTATTAATGAAATGCCTCCATCCCAGGTTAGTGTGTGGATAGCGGTCGCCTATCTTTTTCAGATATGCAATTGCTTCAGCCGGCTTATCCTGCGCGATTTTTGAGACCACCATATTTCCTAATACCTGGGCTACCATTGTAGAGTCATTTTTCTGCTGCTCAAATTTGCGGGCTATAGGCAACGCTTTATTCAAAAAATATGTTTGTGTTTCGTACCTCTTTAATAAACTATTGAGCAGGGCCACATTGTTGTAAATACGAAAAGCCTTCAGCGAAACATCATTATATTTCTCAATAATCCGCACAGATTGGAGTGCATATTTTAAAGCTTCTGTATAGTTGTCTTTACCCAGATAAGCATACTCATAACGTTCATATAGCCATTCCAGATCCATTTCTTTTTCTGGATAATCTGTGGAGTCATATATTCTGCGTGCTGCATTGAGCAGGTCGATCATGGTTTGGTACTTTCCTCCCATCAGGTAAACATTACTCAGTTTAATTAATACTGCTGCCTTGGAACGCTTATCGCCAATGTTGTCATAAATTGCTATCGCTTTATTATAGTAGGCAATTTTCTTATCAGACATTTTTTCGCTGTCAGGAAGGGAGTCCCCCTGCATTGTTAAAGTTGCAGCCAAAGCGACAGACTGCGTTCTTTGGCCGGCAAAGTTCACTCCTGTATCCGCCCTGTTAACACCTTGTGCAGCATTACTTTTGCTCACATTTTTTTTCGGTTTTGCCAATGCCGACCCCCGATCTCCTGTTTGAGAAAAGGCAAGCGGATTGCAGAATAAAAGCAGTAAAATCCAAATGACATGCCTCATTCTAATCATCGTTCATTGTGAATAAAAACAAAAGTACACCCGGGAACATTACGCCACCCAGGCCAACAAAATTTGCCGCCACGGCACCTGATCCACATCCTGCTACGAAACCAGCAAGAACAATCAATACAGCGCGGTTATCCATTTCCAAGCCCTTAGCCCAGAATGCGGGCACTATACTATTCAGCAGATGAAATTTGGAAACTGATTTATATTTCGCAATGCCAAAAATTCCCATGGCCAGCACGACTAAGAAATCAAGAAGCAACCAGATTAGCTGACTGTTAAAAATATCAGCAGTGATGAACACAATGTACAACAGTCCGGCTACCATTAATAATACACCGGCAAGTTTGATCAGGTCCATTCCTTTTGATCCCCTATTCAGCAGTCGTCTTGAAGTAAAAAACGCCAACAGGTACACGGGAATAGAAAGTAACAGTGAAAACCCTTTAGCTGTGTTATTATGTAAAAACTGGTAGGCTGAAAAGATGACATTTGCTACAACATGAACAGAAAAAAAACCCGACGTAAAAAATGTGATGGTATCACAATATCCAACGGTGAAAGACATTAGCAATAATGTCGCAATGCCTGATTTTACTTGTAAACTCATTATATCAATTAGATGATCTGGTGTAAATGGATTTGCAACAATAACACCACAACATAAAGACCTATCTATTAACACATTAAACTATTATAAAACATTTACATTTGATGATATATCGTCAATTTACGATTCCAGACCAGAAAACAATAGCTATCAATGGTTAAAAACTTTGAATTACAATTTAATAGCTATTGCTGATCTGAGAGAAAATGCAGTTATGGTCAATAGCCTGGTAAGAGTCTACCAGGAATTACCAACCATGTTACGCTATACTGCCGGCGGCATATTTTGTGAAGATGTAAGCCCACTCTGTTCAGTTGAAATAGCCTGGTTGGCATGTCGTTCCGTGGTGTAATAACAGATGAGCAGTAACAGCCCAGGTAATATTAAGACGGATAATCCAAAGAAATTTGCCATCGTTGCGCCAGCCAAACAACCAATTAGGAATCCTCCGATAGTGATCATTTGTTTTTTCAGGCTTTCCATGCTTAACAAATTGGTAAATGACGAAACCAGTACATTGCCCAGATCAAGTGAAGCCTGTGTCACGTTACCTGTCATCATAGTGGTAGGCCCGTATGTTTCTTTCCCATAAAGTTTGCCAAATGCATTTTGAAAGCCCATTGCAAATACAACTACCATCGTAACCAGGTATGTGCCCCATGTTGCCGGACTATATAATTTAAAGATAACGGCCAGTAAACCAGCTGCAACAATGAGGAAACCTTCCATGAGCAGCAAGCGGTAACGTTTACCAGACTCTGCTCCTATTTGTCCGCCGATTATAACTGATATGATAAAAACCGGAAAGGTGAGTAGTTTTATCCATACCTGTGCATTAGACCCATTGATAATCTGATAGGCGAAAACAATGAAATTTCCCGTCACATGTGCCGAAAAGATAGAATCAGCAGATATAAAGGTAACCGTATCGCAATAGCCTGCTATTGCGCTTAACACCAGGGTAACATACCAAATACTGTGTGTCTTTTCCATAACGTTGAATATTTAAGATTTAAATGATAATTGATGGTTTGCCGGTTACATCCATGACCGTTAAAATGCGAAGCATGAACATCCCAGTGCACCCCAGAATGCCGTGAAATCATTAACAGGAACACTACTTAGTCGCGCATCATTATGATTATGGCCATGCACGTTACAACTACCTGCACATGAATGTACTGCTGTTGCGATTTGCAACCGCATGATCGCCTGGTCCGACTGTCGCTTTTCTGCCTGAGCCTGTTTGGAATGTGCCTGTGCCCGGTGATTGCTGTCAGAAAAATAACCATTGTATATTTTAGTTGGCGACCAATCTGGCAACACGGGAATAGGTGGCGGGTTATGTTCAGAAAACGCTCCCTTTGCATATACTACTTTCCCACCTAAAATGGTCATTTCGGCTTCTATGTTCTTAATTTCTTCTTCATCCACAGAGAAATAATCGCGGTCCAGCACTGCCAGGTCAGCCAGCTGTCCGGCTTTTATACTCCCTTTTTTTTGTTGTTCATTAGAGAACCATGCGCTGCACCGGGTATAAAGTTCCAGCGCGGTTTCCCGGCTAAGGCGGCTATCGTCATCATATAAAGACAAGCCACCCACCGTTTTGCCCGAAGTTAGCCAATACAGCGCCAACCATGGGTTGTAGCTGGATACCCTCGTTGCATCTGTACCGCCACCTACCGGCACTTCCATTTCGAGAATCTTTTTCACCGGCGGTGTTTGCAGGGCCGCTTTGGCCCCATACCTGTCGGCGAAATATTCCCCCTGGAAGGCCATCCTGTCCTGGATGGCAATACCACCGCCCAATGCTTTTACACGTTCAATATTTTTTTCGTGAATTGTTTCTGCGTGGTCAAATATCCATGGTAGCCCATTGAAGGGGATATCCCTGTTTACCTTTTCAAAAATATTTAAAAAGCGGGTGATACTTTCATTGTATGTAGCGTGTAGCCGGAATGGCCAGCGGTTCTCAACCAGTAAACGTACAACCCTTTCAAGTTCATCCTCCATCTGATCGGGCAGTTCATGTCGCGGCTGAAGAAAATCTTCAAAATCTGCAGCAGAAAAAACGAGCATTTCACCCGCTCCATTGTGGCGGAACATATCGTCGCCCTGATATAGTTTAACTGATTTTGTCCAGGACTCGAAATCTTCCATTTCATGTTTAGGATGCTGTGTAAACAGGTTATAGGCTATTCTTACGGTGAGTTTACCTTCATCGTTAAGTTCCTGTACAACCCTATAATCATCAGGATAATTCTGTGATCCCCCGCCGGCATCAATTACGCTGGTAATACCAAACCTGTTCATCTCACGCATGTAATGACGGGTAGAATTTACCTGGTGCTCATATGATAACTTAGGTCCTTTGCCCAATGTAGCATATAAGATCATGGCGTTTGGTGTAGCAATAATCAGGCCCGTGGGCTCGCCTTTATTGTCTTTCTCAATGTGGCTTCCCGGAGGAGCGGGAGTATCTTTAGTATAACCCACTGCTTTCAGGGCTGCTCGGTTTAGAAATGCACGGTCATAAAGATGCATGATAAAGACGGGTGTGTCTGGTGAAAGCGCATTGATCTCTGCCAGGGTAGGCATCCGTCTTTCAGCGAATTGAAATTCTGACCAGCCCCCAATTACCCTTACCCACTGCGGCGAGGGTGTGCGGTCAACCTGTTCTTTTAGCATTCGCAACGCATCTGCCAGAGAGGGAACACCGTCCCAGCGCAATTCCAGATTATAATTTAGACCACCCCTGATCAGGTGTGTATGAGAATCGTTGATACCTGGTATCACCCTTTTTTTCTGGAGGTCGATTACCGTGGTACCCTCACCTGCATATTTAACCACCTGGGCATCATCGCCAACTGCAATAATTTTGCCTTCATATATTGCCACGGCCGTTGCTGCCGGTAAATTGATGTCTACGGTATGAATTTTACCGTTGAACAAAACCATATCTGCTTTTTCCATCCTAAATCCGTTTAGTTTTTGGTTGATAAATATGCTTTAATGGCTTCACCTGCCGGCACAAAGAAAGCCTGGCCTGCTAAAAGGGTAACTGTTGTCAACGGTTTATGGCTGCTAAGCTTTTTATTTACCAGGTATTCCTCCGTCTCATACGCATCCAGTGCCCCTTTTACTACATTAACGGCTACAATTCCAGTTGGCGAATCGATTCCCGCATCTTTTAAGTCGCTGCCGTGGGAATAACTGCTTACGCCCAGGCGCAGTGCTTCCCGCATGCCTACCCTGCCTACACTGGTCATGATCTCAGGATCAAAGCTGTTGCGGTTTCCGAGACCAATCAGCAATAACTTTTGTGCCGGTATAGTTCCTTTTGGCGGGGTAATTATTATGGTTTCCAAAGCATGGCCTGCAAATTTCCCGCTTTTACGCAGATCAGTGATCAGTCCGCTTAAAGCCTGATCTACGTGCAAGAGGCCATTCGCCGCTGCCGGTAGGGCTTGCGGACTTGTCATATCACCTTCGGTATATTCAAAAACACAGATAATCTGTAAAGGCGTTGCCTGCGCTGAGGGACTTTGCACTTTTCCTTCAATGGCAATACCATCGGCTTTGCCTAAAATAGCGGAGGTACCTACGGCGGTTAATGCTGGCTGCGCATTTTGCGCAAGGCAATTGGTGCTAAATGCGAGCACCAGAATCAATGAAGAGAAGCTTACCCTGAGGTTTTGAGTTAGTTTTATCATGGCATTAGTTTTTAGGTTATTAAAATTTAAAAGTGAACTGAAGATTATAGAACCAGGAGTTTGCAGAAGGCTGAACTTCATCCCGGATAAAAGCCCCGGTTATAAAATATTGCGCGCCACTACTGACCGAGAAAAATCTACTAAACCGGTGCTCTGCACTAAGAAGATAAGTGGTACCAATGTATTTTTTTGACGAACCTGCTCCGGGCAGATTGAAATTTCCGCTGGGCCGGTATAAACCATCCTGTACGGAATAACGCCAGTTGTAAACTACATCCGCCTGTAGATCCCAGCTGTCTGACGGGCTATAGGTAGCGTAAGGATGAAGGTCGATTAAGTTCGCAGGACCTATCAAAGGGTTAAAGCCAAAGTAACCTCCTCTGGGATAAAGGGGATTGAAAGTTTGCAAGTTGCCATCGCCCTTTTCCATATCTCCGGAAATATAGTCGTTTCTTAAATTGATGCTTGGCTTGCCTTTCAGCTTATCAAATACGTATCCTATATCTATAGCGGCCGTCCAGGCATTGATATTTCCGTTCCCAAATGTTCCAAATTGATAGGCAGCTTCAAGGTTGTAGATGAAACCGCCGCCATTCTTCCAGTAGCGCGAAGCAATGGTATGCCTGGTTTCGTTAGCAATCCCCTCTTCAAACTCCTTATCTTTATTTTTCACACCCAGGTAGTAAAAGTCAAAGTTTCCGCCCCGGGGTATCATCACAGTAGAATAAAGTCCCCATAGGTTTAAGTGATGTGTTGGCGTATTGTCAAATACACCGGGGTATACGTTATCTGCCATCATCACGAAGCCATCTGCAGTAAACCCTTTCGCAGCAAACATCGCCTTTGCTCCCGTAAAATAAAGACGAACGTTGGTTCCTTCCCGCACAGAGATGAGCCTGCCCGTACCATAATTGAGTTCCTGCCGGCCTGCCCTGACAGAGAAACTTTGATTACCCTTCTGCCACACCTTAAATTCGGCAAAAAGGTTTTGAAAGTTCAGTTCGTCCTCATCAACCGGCGCGGCTCCATACTTGCTCCCATTTTCCAGCCCACTATTCACCTGGGCAAATACCCTGAGGCGGCTACCGAGTTGGAGGTTCGCATGCAGAGAATAGCGTTGCAGAAAACTATAATTATAGTCCTGCCCTGCAATCCAATTCTCGTCGAACCTTCCGGAATATTCGTAACGCAATTCACCGCCCAATGAGAGGTAGAAATTCTGCTTTGCCGAAAGTCCGATGTATTTGATCCGGTTGTAAATTTTACTACTGGTATCAGTTCTAAGTGTGCTATAGTCCTCGTCATAACGCATCAGTTTGAAAGATTGCGCCAGCAAAGCCTGATGATTAAACCAGGTAAGAATACAGATGATGAGGTATTTTTTCTTCACTGAATAAAATCATTTGATAACGTGATTGATAAGAACCCTGGCTTAGATTTAATGTGCAAGCATCCGGTGTGCATATTGAATACCTATGCCATAGGCACCACCATACTTTTTCATCAGGTTGGTTACGGCAACATATGTATCCTGGCGTGCCCAGTCGCGCTGAAGCTCCAGCAAGTATTGTACAGATGTAATCGGTTTTACCCCTGAATGCACCATTCTCTGCACGGCACGCTCATGCGCCTCTGTGCTTACATCTCCGCAGGCATCAGTGATTGCATAAACTTCATAACCTTCGCTCAGTGCCGATAACGCTGGGCCTACAATGCAGACCCCTGTCCATAATCCCGCCAAAACAATTTTCCTTTTGCCCGTACCAGTGATGGCTTTGTAGGCGGCTTCATCTTCCCAGGTGTTCATTGACGTACGGTCAATATAGTTGGATGTGGCCTGAGGATAAAACTCTTCGACCTCGGGGAATACCGGCCCGCTGAATGAAGCTTCTGCAACGGTAGTTACAATTGTTGATACGTTAAAAATTTTAGATGCACCGCAAACAATTGCTGTGTTTGTTCGCAGTTCACTTAAAGAAATACTTTTGGTGGCAAATCCCATTTGTCCTTCAAAATCGATAAGGACCAATACATGGTTTTCTGGTGATAATAAGTCTGGTGACGGTTTCATAAATTAGTTTTAAACCCTTCCTATCCACGAACGGTGCCAGCTTATAATACATTTATAATAAGATAGTTATTAAAAAACACTTGGAATATGGCTAATGATATATCGTTAATTTACGTCAGCAGCCAGATTCGTAAATCAGCGTTATAACGCCAGTTTAAAAGGCATAAAAATTATCCAATATACTGATTTTCAATACGATAATAAATGGTACGTTTCTGGATTATCTCGTGGCAGATAATCAAAACATGAAACAAAACTCAACAACAAAAATGATTGCCGCTGCAGCAGTGGCCGTTATACTGGCAACAGTTAGTCCTTTAAAAATCAATGCCCAAACTACAGGGATTAAAAACATTGTAATTGTACACGGCGCGTTTGCAGATGCATCGGGATGGGAATCCGTATACAAAATACTGGTAAAAGACGGATATAAAGTGACGTTAGTGCAAAACCCAACCAGCTCACTGGCAGAAGATGTTGCCGCCACAAACTTTGCCCTCGAACGTCAGAATGGTCCGGTAGTTTTGGTAGGCCATTCATGGGGAGGTACTGTGATTACCGAAGCAGGAAACGCCGATAATGTTAAAAGCCTGGTTTACGTAGCTGCTTTCGTCCCTGATGCTGGTGAATCTACATTAGATCTGGTCCAAACTGTTAAAGAGCAACCGAAAGGGATACTTGCCCCAGACACTAAGGGTAATGTTTACCTTGGCAAATCTACCTTTCAGGAGACTTTTGCAAACGGACAAACCAAAGAAAAATCAGACTTTATGTATGATTCACAGATCCCATTAACCGTTAAATCTTTCACTGATAAAATAACTAATGCGGCCTGGAAAAACAAACCCGTTTACGCTGTAAAACCTTCCAACGATGAGACCATCAATATGGGACTTGAAGACACCATGTATGCAAGGGCGAAAGCGAAAGTGACACATGTGACCGGAGGACACACACTATTTATGACCCAGCCTAAAGCAGTTGCAGCGGTAATTGAAGCTGCTGCTCAGGGTAAATAACCGGGTTGTCCACTACGACATCCATTAGCAATCACCTACAAAATAAGAATCCTCCGCCAGGCACGTTGCCCCGCAGGAGGATTTTTTATATATTGCCCTGTAAAATGCGCAACCAACCATGGAAGCAAAGGAAACTTTAAAAGCCCACGTACTGCAGTTAACAAGTCTGACGGATGAACAGTTCAATTATTTCTTTTCTCATTTCAATAAGTTGAGCTTCAAAAAAGGCCAATCAGTTATTACTGCAGGAGATAAGGTCGACTGCGAATACTTCGTACTTTCAGGTTGTTTAAAATCTTTTTTTATCAATGATGATCTGAAAATGTTTATCCTCCAGTTTGCTATGCCAACCTGGTGGGCCTCCGACTACAATGCATTATATAGCGAGACCAAAGCCAGTATCAATCTGGATTGCATTACAGATGCAGATGTCTTGTGTATCACAAATAGCGACCGGGAAAAGTTGTGCGATGAAATTAAAAATGTAGAACATTTTTTTAGATGGAGAACGAACAAAGGTTATGTCGCATCCCAAAAAAGGCTATTATCTTTTATGAATAATAATGTCAAATACAGGTACGAAGAGCTTTTACAATTGTATCCCGAACTGTATAACATGGTTCCGAAAAACCTTATAGCTGCTTACCTGGGGGTATCTAGAGAAACCCTAAGCAGATTATACCACCAGTAGTGTCTTTTAAAAGCTTCAAACTTTCCTTGTGTAACTTTTTTCAATTCCTAACTTCTTCATTCTTGAATTTAAGGTTGAAGGATTTAATTCAAGTAGCTCTGCGGCTCCACCCTGCCCGTATATTTTCCAGCTACACCATTCAAGGGCCGAAAGGATATGGTCACGTTCATTCTCAGTCATAGTTTTAATATGTTTCGGCGGCAGTGCGGTAACTGGCCCATTTGTGCCTGGCAACCTCACAGTGTTAATCACCGGTCCGGTATTTAACAGCACACTTCTTGCTATTAAATTTTCCAGCTCTCTTATATTCCCTGGCCAGTTATAATTGAACATAGCTTGCAGTACATGATCAGCAAATCCAGTAATACTTTTATGTTCCTTGCAGGCATAAATATTTATAAAGTGAGTCGCTAACGCAGCGATATCTTCCTTACGTTCACGCAGCGGCGGCAACGTAATGGGGAAAACATTTAAACGATAATATAGGTCAAGCCTAAATCTATGGTTCGAAACCTCCTCTTCCAGATTGCGGTTGGTTGCGGCAATTATCCTTACATCAATCTTTTTTTTGCGGCCGCCTATTGGTTCAATTTCCTTTTCCTGGAGTACCCTTAGCAGTTTAACCTGTAATTCCAAAGGCAGCTCTCCTACTTCATCCAGAAACACTGTGCCCTCATTTCCCAGTTCAAATTTCCCAATCCTTTTATCTATAGCACCGGTAAATGATCCACGTTCATGACCAAACAACTCCGATTCTATCAACGTTGCGGGTAACGCTGCACAATCTACAGCTATAAACGGCTTTAATTTCCGTGAGGAAGTACTATGTATACTTTGCGCAATTAATTCTTTACCAGTGCCGCTTTCGCCAAGAATTAGCACCGCAATATCTGAGGCACCTACTATTTTAACATCCGCCATAACCTCCCTCATGCTTTCGCTGGATCCAACAATCTCGCGCGTCTCACTACCAGATAAATTGTCCAGCGACGGACGCCCATTTCGCAGTACAGCCCGGTTCTTACAATGTAGATACCAGGCGACATCAACCGTCACCAGTACATCCTTTTCGCGAAACGGTTTGAGTAGAAATCCATATGGCTTGGTTGAATTGGCAGCATCCAGAAACCGGGGATTTGAATCCGCCGATAAAAAAACAAAAGCTATGTTTTTATTCCGTAATATCTGCGCAAAGTCAATTCCCGTTAACTCACCATTCAAATGGATATTGAGCAATACAATATCTGGTTTCTCGCTTTCAAAAATTTTCAAGCCTTTACTGACGGAATGAGAAATAGTGCAAACAGCATAATCTGCCCTTCTCAGTATTATAGCGAGGTTATTGGCTTCTGTAATATGATCGTCTACAATTAGTATCCTGGTATTCATATCTATATGCCTTAAAGTTGGATATTACTACCTTTTTGAAAGTATCTTGTTTTAGTACGCCCAGCCATCGGCAATCCGCCTATCTCAGAGCGAGTAGTCTCGCCAAATGCTAAGACTATCAAGCTAATTGTCTTTACTTAGATATAACTTAATAGCGTCATCGGCGCTTAAAATACTTTTCGTAATGGCAGTGTTAATAATATGCGTAAAAGTCAAGCTTAATCAAGGGTTTCTGCAAGTACGGAGATCACTAATTCTGAGAGAAACATCAAAATTTAGATCAATTTCGTGTTTTTTTATTTAAAATAAAAGCTCCGCAGCCATTTTTACACGCACAAATTGTTTTCACTACCACGAAATTTCACTGTCAACTTTCCTATTTTACGATATGTAAAGGGTTTATAGCCTAATACATAGCACAAACAACTGATCAACCGCACCTTATAAATGGCATAGAAATAGATTGGCAACGTAAATCACTTAATTGTGATCCAGGTCACTTTAATACCGGCCGCATTGAAAGTGATCCAGATCACGCTACCCTCGTTAAAAAGCTACCGAACTTTGTTGTACAATTTAAAAACAAAAAGAAATGAAAACACAAAAATTTGAAGTGGTAGCAGCGGAAAGTAATATTGATTGGGTTGGAAAAAAAGTAACAGGTGCTCATAACGGAACTATTAACGTTAAAGAGGGGGAAGTTTCCCTGAATAACGGCGAAATTGAAAGTGGTAAATTCATCATTGACACTACCTCAATTAAGATACTTGACGTAATCGATCCCGAAACCAATTCGCAATTCTGGGGACACCTGGCATCTGATGACTTCTTCTCGTTGGAAAAATATCCTGAAGCATCATTAAACATTGCCTCAGTCTCAGGTAAGCATGTAAAGGGCGACCTCACCATTAAAGGAATAACACATCCAGTCGACTTCGAAATAAACCTTGAATTAAATGGAGAAGTGCTTACAGCCACAGGTAAACTGATCATCGACCGCACTAAATACGGAATGAAATTTCGATCTGCTAATTTTTTTGAGAATTTGGGCGACCTAATGATTTTCAACGATTTTGAACTAAATGTAAGTCTAACAGCTAAGGCAGCCTAAAAGCTGCCATGGCAAAAAATTTATCGCTATGCCATATGTTAAAATTGAAGTAACACGCGAAGGCGTTACAAGAGAACAAAAACAAACACTGATAAAAGGTATAACCGACCTGATAACCGAAGTGCTAAACAAAGATCCTCACCTAACACATGTAATTATTCAGGAAATAGATCTTGATGATTGGGGCTATGCCGGCGAGCAGGTATCAGTATTAAGGGAAAAAGGAATTACAGCCGAAAAACAATAATAAAAATGAAAAAGCAAACCGTAATCGTTACCGGTGCCTCTTCTGGCATTGGTAAAGAAATAGCAAGATACTTCCTTGAAAAAGGAGACAATGTGGTAATCAATTCATCGAACCCTGATAAACTTGAAAAAGTCTACCAGGAACTTGGGGCAGGAAGCAACCTGGCCCGGGTAGCTGGTGATGTGAGCGATAAAAGTACTGGTGAAAAAGTGCTGGCTATTGCATTACAACAATTTGGTTCAGCAGATGTATTGGTAAACAATGCGGGTATTTTTGAAACAAAGCCTTTTCTGGAAGTAGATGAGGCTTACCTGGACAGCTTTATGAACACTAACTTCAAGGGAACCTTTTTTACGACCCAGGCGGTAATCCCGCAAATGCTTAAGCAGCAAGATGGTGTTATTATCAATATTGGTACACCCCTGGTAAACCACGGCCTTGGGGGTGCCCCATCGACAGCACCGGTGTCATCCAAAGGCGCTATCCAGGCTTTGACTATCCAGTTAGCTGCCGAATATGGCAAATCTAACATCCGTGTAAATATTGTCGCTCCTGGTGTGATCCGCACCCCTATGCATGGCGAGGGTGCAGATGCAAGTGCAGCTATTCATTTATTAAACCGAGTTGGTGAAGTAAGTGACGTAGCGGAGATGGTTTATACAATAGCAAAGAGTACCTTTATAACTGGCGCCATTATTAATGTAGACGGCGGTATTGGAGCCGGTCATAACCTTAAGTAAAAACCGATGTGGTATCAAACAAAAGCATCAGAAATATTAGGTATTCAGTACCCTATCCTTCAGGGTCCGTTCGGTGGCAACTTGTCTTCCGTTGAATTGGTATCAACTGTATCAAATTTAGGGGGACTCGGTGGCTACGGTGCATACACCTTAAGCCCAAATGAAATCATTGAAGTAGACAGGCAAATCAAGCAGGCTACAAACAAACCTTACAATATTAACTTGTGGGTGTCTGATAGCGATGCGTTGGATGGCACTGTCTCGGACCAACATTTTCAGCGGGCGCAGGACTTATTCAAACCCTACTTTGACGAATTGGGAATAGGCATGCCGGAAAAACCTGCGCCATTCAAAAACCGTTTTGAAAATCAGGTTGAAGTAATCTTGCACCAACGGCCACCGGTATTCAGCTTTATGTTTGGCGCCCCCTCAATAGATATCCTGGAGCAGTGTCACAGGTTAGGCATCGTTACTATTGGGGCTGCAACTACCCTTGATGAGGCTTTTGTTTTGGAATCTGCTGGTGTAGATCTCATTATTGCATCGGGTTTCGAAGCCGGCGGCCATCGCCCTTCCTTCCTAGCACCGGCCGAATCTTCAACAGTAGGTACCTTTGTTTTATTACAATTGATCAGGGAAAAGGTGAAGACGCCTGTAATTGCCGCGGGGGGGATTGCCAATGGCAAGGGAGTAGCCGCCGCATTGGCGCTTGGTGCAGATGCCGCGCAAATTGGTACGGCTTTTCTTGTCACCGATGAATCTAATGCAACCGACATACATAAAGAAATGCTGTTTTCAGATGCGGCCAGATATACTACCCTATCACGGGCTTTTACCGGCCGGCTTGGCAGAGGAATTAGCAGTCGTATCGCCACCGACTTACTTCAGCAGGAGAAGGGCTTTCTACCGTTTCCATTGCAGACCCAATTTATGTCGCACTTAAGGAAAGAAGCAATAGCACAGGAAAAATGGGATATGATATTATTCTGGGGCGGGCAAATTGCACCGATCCTCAAACACAGGAAGGCTGCGAAACTAATGCATACGATAGTTGAAGAAACTTCTGCTTATTTCGACAACCTAATGTCGGAACGGCAACAAAGCCGCTAGGGGAGCTGCTGTCAAATAGATACATCTAAATAAAACAGGCACGGATTTAGGTCCGTGCCTGTTTTATTTAAGGTCAATTCTATATCTAGCTACTGACTTGTTTACTCTGCTTAAGCAGAGGCATTACTTTTGTGCCGATGAGCTCTATTGACTGCAATAATTGCTGATGGGTAAGCCCCGCGTTATCCATTTGAAAAGTAAAGCGGTCCACACCTCCCAGTGCCTCACTGTGACGCAGCAATTTCTCCGCCACCAATTCCGGCCCTCCTACTACTAACACTCCCCTGGGACCTATCAGGTGGTTAAATTGTGATTGTGTTACGGGCGGCCAGCCTCGTTCTCTACCCAACCTGGTCCACAATTCAGCGTAGCCAGGATAATATTCAGCAATAGCTTGCTCATTAGTAGCACCAACAAAACCTGGAGAATGTAATCCAACTTTTAACTGTTCTGGCGTAAATCCGGCTTTGCGCCCCGCTTCACGATACAAGTTTACTAAGGGACGGAAACGTTCTGTTTCACCACCAATAATTGCCACCATCAAAGGCAAGCCTAATGATCCTGCACGGGCAAATGAAGCTGGAGTACCGCCCACGCCAAGCCACACCGGAAGTTTTTCCTGAAGCGACCTCGGGTAAACAGGTTGGTTGCGTAAAGCAGGCCTGAACCTGCCCGACCAGGTGACAACCTCCTCGTCGCGAATGCGTAAAAGCAAATCAAGTTTTTCCTGGAAAAGTGCATCATAGTCGTTTAGGTCAAAGCCAAACAGCGGGTAAGCCTCTGTCGCAGATCCCCGCCCCACTACCAATTCTGCCCGGCCTTTGGAGATCAGGTCTAATGTTGCAAAACTTTGGTAGACCCTTACCGGATCAGATGTGCTCAGCACAGTCACGGCACTGGTAAGCCTGATCCGTTTGGTTCTTGCCGCCGCAGCAGCCAGAATTACCGCCGGCGCGGAATCCAAGAACTCCTTCTTATGGTGCTCTCCAATTCCAAAAACATCCAGCCCTGCCTCATCGGCCATTGAGATTCTGTCCAGTAATTGTTCCATGGCATCGACGCTGCTAAGCGCATTGCTACCATACATTGCCGATGCAAAACTATCTATTCCTATTTCCATAATATTCTATTTAAACTTTGTAGTCGCTAAAACCAAAGTTACGGTACCATCTGGAAAGCAAAGATGATCTATGATAAGATTTAATGTCATGTTTTAGGTAAGTGCTCAGCGAACAGAACTACCCTGCCAGCTTTCAAAACCGCGAACGTTTATTAAATAACCGCACGTATTTTTTAACCGTTCGATTCCCGTTGCTTCCCAGTCGATTGCCGGCGTGTAGCCCAATAAAGCTGCCTGGATTTCTTTTTGAAAACGGTGTTGCTGAGCTTCATGTAGAATATGCCAATAGTGCGTAATTAATTCCCGCTGGTTTTCAATCAGTTCTATCGCAGGAATTTTATCGCTTTTTTTATTATTGATTACACTTGTCACAGGTAATAGATTCCAGAGATCGTTATTTTTCCAAACGGTAAAGGGAATAATGTGGTCTATATCATAACTGTTAACCAGCTTACCACTCCAGACGCAGTAAACCTTTCCGTTTCTTTTTAGAATTTCTTTATACAACCTTTGAGATGCCAGGATGTCGCGGCCTGTAACAGGGCTTTGCAATACTTCATCCAGAACCTGATGCATAGACAATATTTTACCAGAAGCACGCACAGAAAATTCTGCCCATTTAAAAAGGATAGCATCTTGTCCGCTAATAAAACTGCCCAGCACCTGGAATGCCTCGTGATATTCCAGAGGAATAGAAAAAGTGCCAAACTGGGCAACGAGGTAACCTGTATCAATTTCCTGGCTAATCTTCCTTTTGGCACTGGCTTGATATTGATAAATACTATAATCCTGTTTTGCTACCGAATTCCCTATATAACGCATTGGCATTGTGCATATCGTCCTTGCGATTAGTTTTACCAGTGTTAAAAATAAATTATGCAAATCCTGTGGCAGGCCCTTATTTTTCAAATCATTGTAAAAAGCAGAAAAACCACCCTTATTTTCGTAATAGAGCGTTAATTCTTTAAGTTTGCTGTTGAAAGCTAAACTTGTCGCGCCGTTAATTTGTGGAATGTCTACCAGCGGATAATAATACAACAACCATTTTTCGATCAATAAACCTAAAGGAAAATGTGCCCTGTCGTTCTTAATCTCAATATAAGGCGAATTGTCATTAATCAGATCAATAGTGCCTCTTAACAAAGCAAATTTATACGTCGTAGACTTACTGTCCCGAGCTAATATTTTGCTGATGTTGGTGAAGGTTTGCTGATTCAAAGTTCTGCAATATGTGCAATAATATTGTGATTTATAATTAGTATTCTCTCAGTTTTCCAAGATACTTTGAGGAAATCATATTTATTAGCAGCGATGCTGATTCCGGTTTACAACACTTTCAGACAGGCTCTAAAAATTTCAACGAAAGAAATATAATATTAATTTGTTGTTGTTAATAATACTTTTTATTTTTAAAACATACATATAACCTTATTATTTAATAACTAACTCTTGAATACTTAATATTTTAACAACTATGATGGAACACCCGGATGACAATGGAGATGTTGGGCAGGTTATTGCCTCGCTAACTGAGGCTGAAATTTATACTGGTGTCTTATGGAGAAGGCCCACTCAGGAAGAACTAGAAGAGTTGGCATCCTATTTTGCGAAAGAAGAGATTAATGGAAACATTAAATTCTTTGGAGAAGACCTGGATGAAGTCGAGAAAATGATTGCTGTCAATGAGCGTACATTAAAAATAATAGAAGAACTGCAGTCGCTTACGATGGTTCAGGATCTTGTAAAATTAGACGTACAAATTTTTTACACATATTTTTTTATGATTTCAGTTACCAAGATCACCCATACTCTGAGCTTCGAAGATGGGATGTGTAAAATGATCAAAAAGGACGGCGAACTACAATCCCATCTGCCGGGCGATATTATGTTTGATTTATAGGCAGATGACGATAATCTTCGAAACAAATTGAAATGAGATTGCCGGTCTCTTGTTTTTATCGTCAATGTTGTTGAAATTGGGCTACCACAACAGTTTCTAAATAAAAAGCCAATACAACAAATAATGATAGATCAGGAGACCGAAATTTATGCCCTGAGCGAAAGTTCTGTGACTGTTGTCTTTGGAGATGAGATTAGTAGCCTGATGGCAGAAAAGGTTTCGGCATTGAATAGTGCCATCCACAATGCACCATTCCACGGTTTAATCACTACCGTTCCTGCATATGCTACGCTTACTGTGTACTATGCGCCGGAGGAAGTTTTCTATTCCGGGCTTACAGGCGAATCGGCTTACCAGAAGGTTTCAGGATATCTATCTGCGTTACCAGTAAGTAAATTATCAAAAGAAAAAAGCACAACACTGATCACCATCCCCGTGTGTTACGGAGGAACACATGGACCAGATCTGGAATTGGTTGCCAGGCATTGCATGCTAACAACAGATGAAGTCATAAAATTGCACGCCTCGGCGGCTTACAGAGTATACATGATCGGTTTCATTCCCGGGTTTGCTTATATGGGCGGAATGGATACACGACTTAGCACCCCAAGAAAAGAACATCCCAGGACTAAAGTTAATGCCGGTTCAGTAGGGATTGCTGGTAATCAAACCGGGATCTACCCACTCGATATCCCAGGAGGCTGGCAAATCATAGGCCAGACCCCAATACAACTCTTTAACGCCGGTCGCCCGGAGCCGTCGTTTTTAAAAGCCGGCGACACCGTCCGCTTCAAACCTATAGCTATTGATGAATTCCAATCCCAAACATATTGACATGCAAATCAAAATATTAAGGGCAGGATTACATACCAGCATTCAGGATTTGGGGCGGCATAAATTTTTATCGCAGGCAGTACCAGTTTCAGGTGCCATGGATCCATTGTCGGCAAGGATAGCCAACCTGGCAATTGGCAATGGGGACACCGATGCCCTTATAGAATTCACCTATGGGAATGCTGCATTTAAGTGCGAGACGGATGTTTTATTGGCCTATGCAGGAGGGGGTTGCAACCTTGTGGCTCTCGGGTCAATACTCCCATCCAGACGCGCCATATTTGTCCCCGCCGGCACCGTAGTAGAGCTTGTCAATAATGAACATGGCGTCCGTACTTATTTATCTGTAGCCGGCGGATGGGATGTCGAGAACGTTCTTGGCAGCAGGAGCACTTATCTGCCTGCGGGATTTGGTGGGCATCATGGCCGTCTATTGAAAAAAGACGATTTACTCAGCAGCTGTTCAGCCATGAATCCTTCGACTTCCAGCTTATTGCATAAACTTCGCTGCGATTTGTTGAGACATTCAACATGGGGAATACCGCAAACCTTTTTACGGCCTGAAAATGCAAAAACGGTGCGGATATTTGCTGGCAGGGAAATCACCTGGTTTCAGGGCCGCTCAGTCATAGATCTTCTTGCGGAACCCTTCACAATTGACCTCAGAAGTAACAGGATGGGCATTTTACTTAAGGGTCAGCAAATGGAAAGAGCTGTTACAAAAGAACTGTTGAGTACCGCTGTTTGCCCCGGAACAGTGCAGGTCACGGGAGATGGCGAGATGATTCTGCTGATGGCCGATTGCCAAACTACCGGGGGTTATCCGAGAATTGCACAGGTAGCCTCGGTGGATATTCCGTTATGTGCACAACTCAAGCCAATGGAGGAAATCTCTTTCAGCCTGATTGATCACAACGAAGCCGAGCATTTATTTTACCAGCAAGAGGCTGAACTGAAAAAGCTTTCACAGTCTATACGTATTAAATTGTAACACACAACTAGATGCAAACTATAGATTTGAATTGCGATATGGGCGAAGCGTTTGGCAGTTATCAAATGCCAAATGACGAAAAACTGATGGACTATATCACCTCTGCCAACATCGCATGCGGATTTCATGCAGGCGATTATGGCATTATGCAACAAACTGTTGAGCTTGCAGTGCGTAAAGGGGTAGCTATCGGGGCGCATCCGGGACTACCAGATCTACAAGGATTTGGAAGAAGAGAAATTAAAATCAGCCCCGCTGAAGCTTACCAGATCACCTTGTATCAGATTGGCGCATTACAAGGATTTGTGAAAGCCGCGCACGGTCTGATGAACCATGTAAAACCACATGGGGCTTTATATAATATGGCAGCAAAAGACTCCCGTCTTGCAAAAGCTATTGTACAGGCGATCAAGGATTTCGACAACACGCTGATCCTCTACGCACTTTCAGGAAGCGAGATGATTACCGCGGCGCAGGAAGCCGGCATTATAACGGCCGCGGAAGTATTTGCGGACCGCAGTTATCAAAATGATGGAACACTTACCCCCCGGAACCAGCCGAACGCTGTACTTAGCACAGAAGAAGCCGTAAAAGAACAGCTGCTTATGATGGTAAACCTAGGTGTGGTAAAGACGGTCAATAATAAAAATATTCCCCTGGTAGCTGATACCGTGTGCCTGCACGGCGATGGCGAGCATGCACTTAGTTTTGCAAAAATGGTCTCCGGTACACTAAAAAATGAAGGAATAACTTTAAAAGCCCCCGTGAATGAAGCAAAAGCATAACTGGAGCGTTCTTATTGGCGCAGCTTTTCTAATGGCATCCTCGGCGATTGGCCCTGGCTTTTTAACTCAGACTGCTGTGTTTACCGAGCAACTCGGCGCTAGTTTCGCTTTCGTAATTCTGCTTTCTATTGTGCTTGATGCCATAGCGCAACTCAATATCTGGAGGATAATAGCAGTCGCGGACAAACCTGCTCAGGATATTGCCAATAAGGTATTTCCAGGTGCCGGCTATTTCCTTTCTTTGCTTGTATTTCTGGGCGGAATGGCCTTCAACATCGGGAATATTGCCGGTGCGGGACTTGGTTTAAATGTTCTTTTTGGTGTTAGCATTGCTCAGGGTGCAATGATCAGTGCTGTAATTGCGATTGCAATTTTTGTCTATAAAGAAGCTGGTAAAGCAATGGATGCCTTCGCTAAAACGATGGGCCTGCTCAAAATTGGACTGGCTCTTTTTATCGCTTATGTGAGTGACCCACCCATTGCGGAAGCCGTAATCAGGTCGGTGAACCCTACGAAGTTCAGTTTTGGGGCGGTGTTAACTATTGTGGGCGGAACCGTTGGCGGATACATTACATTTTCAGGTGCACACCGCTTGCTTGACGCACGCCAAACAGGAATTCAAAATCTCGCATCTGTGAATAAAGGCGCCCTCAGTGCTATCGGCTTGGCCTCGCTGATGAGATTATTGCTTTTTATTGCCGCGCTAGGCGTAGTGAGTAAAGGTGTGGCGCTCAATCCGGAAAATCCAGCTGCATCCGTATTTCAACTTGCAGCCGGGCAGTTTGGCTATAAGATATTTGGTGTGGTTATCTGGGCAGCTGGAATTTCTTCTGTCGTTGGATCTGCATATACTTCCATATCGTTTATCAAAAGTTTCCATAGTAAAATCATGGAGTACAACAAAGCTATCACCATTGTATTTATCATGATTTCTTGTTTTATCTTTATCCTCATCGGCAAACCTGTTAAAATATTACTGGCGGTTGGCGCAATAAATGGGCTCATATTACCCATTGCTTTAGGCGTGATGTTAGTCGCTGCCTACCGTAGCAAAATCATCGCTGATTACAAACAGCCGCTTTGGTTAACCATTGCGGGCATAGGCGTAGTGGCCACCATGGTTTGGATGGGATATGGAACAATAATGCAAATGGTCTTCGCCACATAAGCTGCAATTCCGAATAAAGTGACAGCATTCCTGACTTACATACTAACGTGACTCTTCCTATAGCAGGATCTTTGAGAGATAAACTATAGGAATTATGAACATAAAAAAAGTTTTTATTACAGGTGCTAACGGATATATAGGTGGCACCATTGCGCATCTGTTATTGGAAAAAGGTTATGAGGTAACAGGATTGGTGCGTCAGCCTCAACTTTCTGTTGAACTAGAAGCATTGGGCATGAGGGTTGTAACCGGCGAAATAGCAGACATTGTCCTTATTACCAGAGAAGCCTTAAGGGCCGATGCAGTAATTAACACGGCTACCGTTTTGGATATCTTTTTCATCGATACCCTCATCAAGGCTCTAAAGGGAACAGGAAAAACACTGATCCACACGTCAGGGTCAAGCATCCTTGGAGACAATGCAGTAGGCCTGCGTTCAGATTTTATCTATAACGAAGATATCCCTCTTATCCCGGAAGTAGCAAAAACCCTCTGGGTTGCAGTAAATGACCATGTACGGCTTGCCGCAAAACAAGGCATCCGTTCTATGGTAATTGTGCCTACTATGGTATATGGCGAGGGACTTGGACTGCGGAAACAAAGCATCCAACTTCCTTTTCTGTACCAATTATCAGTTGAGAAAGGAATGGGTGTACATGTAGAGTCAGGTGAAAGTATCTGGTCTAATATTCATGTGGAAGACCTGGGAGACCTTTATATCAAAATGCTGGAAAACGGAGTTGCAGGCGGTTACTATTTTGCAGAAAACGGAGAAGCGAGTTTCAAGGATATTGCAAAGGAAATCAGCAATAAAATGGGCAAAGGAGAAGAAACGCTAGCTATCCCTATCAATGAGGCTATTACTTACTTTAAAAATGCTGATATTGCCTACTTCGGATTAGCTTCCAATAGCCGCTGTTCATCTGCGAAAGCAAAACAAACATTGGGCTGGCGGCCAAAACATAATAGCATTTTTGACGCTATAAAAATAGAGTCGGCAGTTGAAAGAGAGCTTGGATTTTAAATAGCAAAATATGAAGTATAACCATAAAGATATTCCAACCTTCACCACCCGAACATTCAAAGAAAATTATTTCAGACCAATATCTGATATTACTGCCAGGAATGAACCACCATATAATGGCCCGGGGCACTTTGAAATTCACCGGAGGGACGACTATCGTTATCAGTGCAGGGAAATAATTCCTGCTAACAGGCTGGACTTCTTTATGGTTAACCTCATTACCGGCGGGGAAGGGATAAAATCCTTTGGAATGCATGAGTACTACGCAAAAAGGGGGATGTTATGTTTCGAATCCCCGGGTAAAATTACGTCGTGGCAGGCCAAGGCCGACAATCATGCTGGTTATTTCTGCTTGTTTGATGCTGAATTTTTCCAGGAAAATACCGAAGCGGCTGAAATAATCGCTAATTATCCATTCTTTCAGGTTGACGGAATTGGCGCTATACAATTGAACGAAGAGGAAATTCAATATTTTAACAGCTTTTTCGAGGAAATGGAAAAAGAATATTTGTCCGACAGCCAGTTCAAAACTGAAATTATGCGCGCCTTTCTCATTATCGTGATGAAAAAGGCACAGAACCTGTATGTTGCCGGCAATCACTTCGGCATACAGGATAACAGCAATGCCGGACTAAGATTAACCAAAGCATTTACGAAGTTGTTTGCAAAAGATTTTGAAAGTATAAAACGGTTCAAACCAATTCCTAACCATAACCTTGATCATTATGCAACTCAATTGAGCGTTTCCAAAAACCATTTGATTGATACGGTAAGTTCAGTTGCAGGTAAGCCGCCTCGTCTATTAATCAATGAAAGGATTGTAAGAGAGGTATCGCAGCTTCTCATTCACACTGAGCTTAGCGTATCCGAGATTAGCTACCTTTTTAATTTTGAATCACAGTCCTATTTCTCACGTTTTTACAAACGATATATGGATATATCGCCAACCTCATATAGGGAGAGAGAAAAACAGATTAAGTTTTGACTTCGTCCCGCGCTACCCTGTTCAAGAAAAGGGCTAAAAATTCTCAGTAAGTCCCAAATCGGATTATGTGCATTTATTTGAAGGAAACAGCATTTCGTTCAACCAAATGCGGAGTAATTATTTATATTTGTGTAATAGAATTTTCCGGTTTGAATATAGCGCAAAACAACAAAGAAGTTAAAGGACTTAACATATTAAAATTAGTTTTAGTGCTTGGCATGTTGGTGCTTTTAGCATGCGAAGGCTATTTCGGTTACCGGGTACATCAGCTTTCCAATGAACGTGAGCAGGTCAAAAAAGATTATAGTTTAGCCAATAATATCAGGTACGGACTTTTTTCGGTAGATCAGTGGCGTGATAAGTTGGTAGCAGTGGTAAGTCGTCAGGTAAAGAACTTCAGCATGAATGCCGAGCAAAAATCTGCTTTGCAGACGCAGGTTGAGGAGCAGCTTCACGTATTTCTCAACCAGGCTGTGGCCGAGATTAACAAACCACAAACAACGCTCAGTGGTAAATTGAAAAAATTTGCATTCAACGAATTTGTAAATACTGATCAGTTACAGGCAAAAATGCCAGGCTTCGCAAGAACAATTGTAGAAAGGGTTAATAGTCCTGCCAACATCAACAGGTTAAAAGAGTATGCCACAAACAAGATTGGTCAGCTCGGTTTAGGCGCTAAGGATAGCATAAGTGCCAGCAAAAATGAGGCTATAAGACAGCTCTACCTTCAAAATCACGTTACAAATTTATATGGATATAATAAGCTGACTGATCAACGTCTGGCTTCGATTCATAAACAGACGTATAATTCAGCCTATGCAATGTTTGGTTGCGTATTGCTGGCTGCCGGCTTATATTTATTCTTTAGGAAAAAGATAGAATTACAGGGCGCACTTTTTATCATGCTAATACTGTTTGCCCTGATCCTGCTCGCAGTTGGCTTAACAAGCTCAATCATTGAAGTTGATGCACGTATTCAGTCGCTCAATTTTACGCTGCTCGGCGAAAAAGTTGCATTCGAAAACCAGGTACTATTTTGCAAAAGCAAAAGTGTATTGAACATCATCGAAATACTGGCAAAACAACCTAAGCCAGAAGCCGTTGGGGTAGCGGTGCTTATTTTCATCTTTATCATTCTTATACCTGTTCTGAGAATATTCGGCCGGTGTCTATATGTACTGGGTACAAAAAGGGTTTCAGAAAATGTTGTAGTCAGGTATTTATGTTTCTTTAGCGGAAAATGGGATATGACAAGCGTAATGGTTGTTATAATTATGATGGCCTATATAGGATTTAACGGTATTTTATATAATCAACTTGCTAATTTAAATTTTCACAGCGATTTCTTAACCACCTCAACAATCAATTACACCACGCTTCTGCCTGGATATTTTGTAATAGCTGGATACGTTATCTACGGACTGGTTTTATCTTATATTGTCAAGCGGATTACCCCGCGATCTGCTATAGTGACGCAAACAGAATTAGAGCCGCATGAGGATGAAAAAGAACCAGTAGAGGCAATACCCCTTTAGTCCCATTGTTACTTTTCTGAAACAATTCTGCCGAATTTGGTTTTATGTTGTTAATTATTAAACCAAACATTAAATTATGGCACATTTAGAAGTAAAACCAAAAAGCAGAACACCGTGGTGGGTCTGGCTGTTATTAGTAGTAATCGCTTTAGCAATACTCTTTTTCCTTTTCAAGGGATCTGGTGATGGTAAAGAAGTTGTAACCACCGACTCCACTAGTACGACAACCGAAATGACTGAAGGCAAACAGGCTGTTGCAGCAACTGAGGCTGATTGGAACAGTGTTGATTTTGACTCCCCCAAGTCGGAAGATGCTGAGGTTACTGACAAAGATATTCAGGTTAGCGGCAATGATAAGTATACTATATATACACTTGGCGAGAACATCTTATTTGCAACGGACAACAATGCTGTTCAAGGAAGTGCAGAAGCGAAGCTTAAACAGATCGTGGCATCCTTAAACAAACGTTATAAAGGAGCAACCATCGGTGTTTTTGGTAGTACGGACTCAACCGGTCCGGCAGACCATAACAAAGAATTGGGTGCTGAACGCGCGTCAGCAATTAAAGCATGGCTTACAAAAAACGGAGGTATTGAAGATAGCAAAATATCCGTTCATTCATTTGGTGAAAAAGAACCGGTAGCCAGCAACGCTACTTCCAGCGGAAGACAACAAAACCGAAACGTACAAATTGTGGCCTTTGCAAATCCATAAGGTCGGTAATTCATAAAAAGTTAACATAATAAATTCAATGTTATGGCTATAGATGAAAAACATGATCACCTTGTTGAACTGGGTGGAAGTGATTTTAAAATTGTGGATGGCGAGCCAAATATTAAGGGCTGGCAAGTAAAAAATACTGCAGGAGATTTAATTGGAATAGTTCACGAGCTGTTATTTGATCCTCAACTGCGTAAGGTACGTTATCTTGTGGTTGACCTGGATGGGAACACTATAGGTATTCAGGAGAATAAAAAGGTCCTTATTCCTATTGGCATTGCTGAGCTTTACAACAGAGATGGCATAAGCCAGAGTGAAATAGATGAGGAAAAAATTGAGGAGCGGGATCTCGCAATTGACGGTGATCCTGAAGCACGGCTTGCAGCCGGTGACGAGGTGATCCATATAGGTGATCCTGAAGCAGGTTTTGCTGCTGAAGGTGCATTGTATACCCCAACCGAAGATGGCGAGGTAGTCATTGTCCCTGTGACTGCTGCACAGCTACTTCAGCTTCCTGCATATGAGCAAGGAAAGCTAAACTCCGAGGCAGAATTAAGTGTAAGACGCATATTTGAAGGTCAATTTGCACAGAGCCTGGCCGCACGTGAAACTACCGTGTACGACAAAAATGAGTTCTACACGCATGAACATTTTAACGAAGATAAGTTTTACAACAGGACCAAACCAACGGTTAACCCTGGTGAAGATATCGATGAGGACCCCAGGCCACTGTAGTCCATTAACCTTCTATAACTGAAAAAGGGGCAAATGATCATTATTCATTGCCCCTTTTTTCATGCAAACGCCATCATATTTCTATATTAGCCGAATTGATTGTACCGGTAAGCTATTCTGTAATATTAATGGATGGCTGTTGGCACTGAAGATGCTATCCTTAAGCCATATGAAAGAAAATCCATATAAGAAAGCCCGTATGACAAATTGGTTTCAGCCAGCAATGTTATTAAATATTGCTTTGAAATCGGTCATCTCAGGTACGTTCGGTAACTATGCAGATCGTCGGGAGCTCCAGGCAGCCCTGGGTACTAAAGACGAAGAAGCAGATCCTTCCAGGCTTCGGGAAAGGTTAGTTGCCGGGAAGAAAGATATATGGATAGACTTTATATGTGATACCGGAGATGGATTTAACTCGACCTTTTCTGTGGCTAAGAAAGCTGCTCAGAAAGAGCTTACGCTGCAAACCGAAGACCGGGAAACCGCTGCCGTGTCTACCCGCCGGGGAGAGTTGTTGGTTCTTGGTGGCGATGAAGTTTATCCTTTTCCAACACTTGATACGTACAATACCAAGTTCCGCCTACCTTTTGATGCAGCAGGTGACAAGACAGAAAGCCTGAATGATAACAACAGGCCACTCCTATTTGCCATACCAGGCAACCACGACTGGTATGACGGCCTGGGGAACTTTATGAAACTATTTTGCCAGCAGCGCCGAATTGGCATCTGGCAAACCGTACAAAAAAGAAGTTATTTTGCGATTCCACTGCCCAACAACTATTGGATTTGGGCCACCGATATTCAACTGAATTCGAACATCGACCAGCCGCAACTTGATTATTTCAGCCGAATTGCGAAACAAGAAATGCAGGAGGGTGATAAAATTATCCTGGTTACCGCAGAGCCTGCATGGATTTATAATGAAATCAGGAAAAATGACCAGTCTTTTGACAGGCTGGAATTTTTCATTTCCAGACATATTCATGATGACTATAATATAATAGGAAAGAAATTCAAACTCGCAATAAATATAACCGGTGATCTTCATCATTATTCGCGATATGCAAACAGTGACAATGGTCATCAATACATTACTACCGGCGGTGGTGGTGCGTTCCTTCACCTTACACATAATTTACCACCTTCAGTTGAAGCGGTCAATGAAAAGTCTTCCGCGGCTAAAATCACGCGAAGAAAGGTTTTTCCAGAGGTGGCAGAATCTAAGCGACTACTTCTGGGCAATCTCCTGTTCCCAGTGAAAAATCCGGCATTCTTTGGCCTCGCCTGTATGGTATATGTTTACCTGTTCTGGTTGTTTCAAAGTCACCATGCTTCAATGGAGGGCGGATTCTTTCTTCCGGGCTTTACAGGAATATCATTAGGAGGATTTTTCGAAATCATATTCAGCTATTTTCTTGGGGGCCCCTCCCTCGCGCTCAGTATTGGTGCCCTGTTTGCCGGCTTCTGGCTGTTCGTTGACAGGGTTTCTACAAAACCAGGAAGCACCTTAATTGGTCTGTTACATGCCCTGGGGCAAACAATAATGCTATTCGGTACCATGTACTGGCTTGCACAAACAGAGTTGATGACTTATTGGGGACGCTGGTGGGGCAATGCCATGATTGTATTGATTTTTAGCACAGCAGGCGGTCTGGCCTCTTCATTAACAATGGGGGTGTATTTATACTTATCCAACCTTTTACTTAGCATGCATGAGGATGAATCTTCTTCATCTCTTGCCAATCCGGACTTTAAAAACTTCACGAGGATGAGGATACACGAAAAAGGGATAGACATCTACCCTATTGGTATAAGAAAAGTGCAAAAGAAATGGACGGTGACTGGCACAGATAAAAAGATCACCGTCAAAGGTGAAGACTTTGAAACTATTCTTATTGAAAAACCAATACACGTACTTGATGACCAGTTATAATACCCTGGAATATTGTGCGAAACCAGCCACTATTTTGAAAAACAGATTGTAGATAGCTTTTTTGAGTAATCAGGGTTCAGCGGTTCATTTGTCTGAGCCAGGCGTTGTGCGCCAACATTGGCCGGACAGGCAATTCCATTTGGCCCATCATAAACCAAATCGGGTTTAGTGCTGGAAAGTCCTTTAGGAACAAAAATCTGAACTTTAGTTACCGAATATCCTTGTGGCATAAAACGGATATAATATCCATCAGGATGTAGGCTCCAAATACCCGCCGGTACCTCGGGATCTGGTTGAGGTGCCAGTCCGGCAAGGATCGCATATTTTTCCATATCTTCATAAGAAGAGGCACCTGATGCCGCTAGCCTGCGGATAGAATTTTCTGCTTCGAAAACGCTCTGCAATGCATCCGGCAGCTGCCCTTTCGCCTTCTCCATTAGGTTTGCCGGCAGTACGCCTAATGCACCGCCCTGGAGCATTAACAATTCCTGAGGTGATAAAAGCGTGGTTGCAGTTAATTTTATAGTCGTATTCATATCAACAAATTTTGTACGCGCGATAATAGCCCATAACAAAACCTGAATATCACGCTGCTGTACATTTGAATGTTGCTCAGCGTGTTTGAGGATTGTAACTACAACATCTTTCTTAGGTCCTAAAACTGGTGCAAGCATATAACCATCGCCTTTACTTGGTCCACGGGTACCGGCGTGAAGGCAATAACTTTTATTGGTCATTTCATAAAATCCTTCACATAATTTATAGGCTCCGGACGAATTTTTTGGCAGCAAATATAAGGGCTGGGCCTGCTGGCCTTCAGTGAATGAAGGTGGCTTAGAATTTGTTTTGTCTACATCAGCAAAACTAGTAGTAATTGCCTGTGGCTGCTTTAACAGCTTATTCAAAGAGCCTCCTGCCACCATTTCATTGCCCTTATCCAAAAGTTTTTTGCCCAAACCACCAAACTGGCCGTACGCACTAGACACTAAAAAAACACTGGCAAGAAGCCCGGCAGCAAAAAGTTGGTTAAATCTCATAGATAGGAGCGTAAAATTTCAAGGGCAAAATAATAAAACGATTTAATATCTGCGACATTTATTAATAACTTAATATAATAACAATTATTTACGTCTGTTAAGTGGATTGGAACAAAAATGGCTTGGCACAATTCTCAGCTGCGCCAACAGTGGTTTCGGGCGTAATTCCCGGAGCCTGGAATGCCGCACAAGCCAAAGCTAATGCCGAATCGTTCAGTGTAAATATACCTAAAGAGTTTTGGGACGATCTGAAGAAGGAAAAGCTCATCGCAGCAAATGCGCCAACGCCTGTCAAAAAAAAAGGGATAACTTCAGATCTAACAAAATGAATAATCTTCTGAATGGGAATATATTATTCCCGTTCAGAAGATTATTCATTTTGCAGATATGCATATTGGTACTTATTGAGATATATAGAGCAAATATTATTTAATAATAAATTGATATTTGCCCGCTTCCAGTTTGTAATTGACAGGAATTACGCGCTTGTCAAAATAAACTTTTTTTCCTCCGGAAGGCAACAAACTCAAACTAGCTGTGCTATTCGCAGGAATAGTAACGGTGTAAACAACTACATTTCCGTTCCGTTTCCATGCCGAAACTATCTTTCCGTACGGCCCATCGTGTTCCACTGAAAGGCTGTCGAGCCCTTCAACTATGTTTGGCCGAAGAATTACATTTTTAAACCCCGGATAAGACTCATCGGGCTTAATACCGCCAAGCCCTTTAAAAAACCAACCTCCTACCTCACCAAACATCATGTGATTTTCTGAGATGTCACGTGGTGCGTTAATATCCCAATTCTCAAAAAGCGTGGTAGCCCCATTCACTATCCACCAACCCCACGATGGATAACTGTCCTGACTAGCCAATTTATACGCTGTTTCACCCTGCCCATTTTCACTCAGAGCGTTGAGTATAGCTTTCGCTCCCAACACGCCGACATCCAGATGCATATTATCAGCCGCTACCCTCCTGGCAAGATTTTGGGCCAGTTGTGCACGGTACTCTTCAGGAACAACATTCCATTGAAGGGCCATGCTTAGTTCAGTTTGTACCCCGCTCCCGTAAATGCATGTTTGTTTATTGAAATACTTGTTGTTAATGGCAAGTCTGATTTTTGCAGCCAGTTGCCTGTAATATAACTCGTCTTTTGTTTTCCCAAATAACTTTGCGATTTTAGTCATGATTATAGCATCAGTATAAAAATAGACAGAGGATGTGTATTCAAGAGATGATGATGACTTAACCGGAACCCAATCGCCTCGCCCAAAAGTGGTCAGACCTCCCTCACTAATGCTTTCTAC
>Ga0247815_10000542_pt1 | contig 29703 bp, 30 predicted proteins | sample UWRJL194509B1_FD_181014 | JGI IMG/M metagenome (GOLD analysis project Ga0247815, IMG submission 181014) | Plant litter microbial communities from Arlington Agricultural Research Station in Wisconsin, United States - UWRJ-L194-509B-1 | ecosystem: Environmental > Terrestrial > Plant litter >...
CTCAAGATGCCGCTGCGAATGTTTTACGTTCGCAGATTGATGCTATGTACGGGGATAATAACGTTGCGACTCCGCAACCGCAAACACAACCGCAAACTCTTACTCACACCAAACTTGCTTTCCAGAATCAAACTGAAGAAGATGTAAATCCATACAACCGCACGCATGATGCGCATCCTCAGCCGCAAGCAGAGCAGTGGAAACAATATCACAGCGCTTGGCAAACCTATTATCAAAAATACTACGAAGGCTATTATGCGTCTCAAACTGCAGCCCCTGTTGCGGCCCAAGGCACCCATCAACAACCAGCCGAGGTAATTGGCTCAGGCGCAGCCAACAACGGTTTCTTTTCTCAAAAAACCGACCTTGAGGAAACAACTGAAGAACTTAATAAAGATCAAGCTCTTTTCGAACTTCGTCAAAAACTACTTGGCAAAGTACAAAATTCTGCCCAGAAAATTCGCGGCAGCCGGCACTTCATCCCAATTGTTGCATCATTGGCTGTCATATTGATATTTGTATTCTTGCAGTACAACCGAGTATTCATCGCGACGGTAAATGCCTACGTATCACCAGGTACAATTAGCCCTCAAAATATTGTTATCGACCCATCTGGCGATTCTTCGGTTAGTTCTGACCCTCGTTTGATTATTCCGAAAATCAACGTCGATGTACCAGTCGTGTACGATGTTGGCAACGACTACAATTCGCAAATGGCTGCTATGTCCAACGGCGTAGCGCACTTTGCAATTCCTGGCGCATCCAGCCACCCAGGCCAAATAGGTAACACTGTGCTGTCAGGGCACAGTAGTAACGACTTATTTGATGGCGGTGATTATAAGTTTATTTTTGCTCAACTTGAGAAAATGGCCGTTGGCGATACTGTGTATGCAAACTACCAAAGTGTTCGTTATACCTACGTGGTTACAAAGATGGAAGTCGTAAAACCAAATGAAGTGAGCAAACTCGTGTACCCAACCGACAAGCCTATCCTTACGCTTATCACCTGTACACCCTTAGGTACCTCACGTGACCGTCTACTCGTTACAGCCGAACAAGTAAGCCCAGATCCAACCGCAGCTACCGTAGCGCCAGAGAATGACGGTACAACAAGCGACGCGAGTATCCCAGGTAACTCACCGACATTCGTTGAACGACTATTCGGCGCTCGCTAAGTTAAATACATAGATTGATTATCAGTCGAGAATCATTTTTACACGTTGAAGTGTAAAGCCATCATCGGATTTGCCAACACTATAGAAGAAGCGTCCGTTCTGGCTGAGCGTTGCATCGAAATCACCGGCAACGGTATTAATTGAGTAGATGTTCGCATTATCAAAATCGCGCATTACCAATGAACCACTTTGCTTATTCCAAACATGTGAAACATCAAGCCATTGCAAAGGCGTAGAAGCAGCAGTAGGGGTAGGGTCTAAACCGCCACTCGCGCTACGAGTGTGTTCAATTTCATAAGTTGCAAACGAAGTGTTTGACTGCGCAAGGATGTAATCGCTTTTAGGGCTAAACGAAAGCTGCGTTACGGCACCAGGAAGGTCCAAAGTAGCGAACTGCTTTAATTCGGTCATGTCGTCATTACCAGTTGTTTGATAGCTACCAGTAAGGATTGTCACCTTAGAGCCTTCGGCAATTGCAACGTAATTGTCGTTGAAGTAGTTACCAACAGCAATTTTCAGCACTGTATCAAGTGAGTCTACAGTTCGTAAAACGTGGGGCTGTTCGTCACCATCGCGGTACACACCAGCAACGCGCTTAGTGTTATTCGCTGGGTCGGTGCCAACGTAGCTGATAGTATTTGTATCAAATAAATTAAAGCTATCAACGTGAGATACAAGTGCGCGTGAAATTGTTGCTGAAGATAAATCGAGCTTGCGAATATTGTTGTCGTCAGCAAGGCCGAATAAGGTTCGACCGTTCGATCCCGCAAAGTGAAGGTCTTTAAACCCTACGCTCAACAAACGAGACACATTAACGCTTTGAGCGACATTCTCTGTATCAACCATGAGCCATTCAACTTGGTCGTTAAATTTGTGATTAATAAGAATATACCGGCCACCAAGGTTCCATTCATCAAGCGTAAAGCTATGGGTGACGCCAGCAGCAGCAGGTTGGCTATACAGGTCGGTTGGTAATGTAAGTGTAGAAAGCTTCACTTCACCTGAACGCAAATCGGCGAGTTGGAACTCTGGTTGTTCGGCCGCCTGTTGCAAAAGAATGAACTTATAGTCGGGTGATGCCTTAGCCGCAACAATTGTTTTGAAGTTGGCGACAGTTTCAGTGGAACGTTCTTTTGGAACCATGCGAGCATAATCAAGCCATGTTAACGTTCCGGCTGCGAAGTCGACAGTGCGCGTCCAATCTTCGTAACGATCTTTCTTAAACAAAACAGTATGCACGCCTGCGACAACGGTTTGTTTTCCAGCAGTACGTACTTTTGTGTCCTTACCATCAATAAAGACGTTTGCAGCGTTAGGGGTTGAATCGAACTGTAGTAATGCACCTTGGGCTATACGGTTGCCGCTATCGAGACGGAAGCCCTGCAGGAACAAGATTGTAACGGTTAATATAATAAGTACAGAAAGCGTAGCAACGGTCGAAAAAAAGATTCGGCGTATCAATAGTTGTTTTTTTGTAGGTCTTTTAAACATAAATTCCACTTTAGTATATCAAAAATTAAAGATATTTTATGAAGTACTTGCATAAGCGCAATGGTTTGCTCTACTATAGGACGTAACGATGTGTGGGCATGGAGGCTCATATATTAATGCGAGTAAACCTGCGAGGATAACACCAAATGCCAAACAACAAAACAATTACCATTAATGGACGTGCTTATGACGCCGTTACTGGGCTGCCAATTAGCGAACGAGTTTACGACCAAGTAAGCCGTGTTTCTAATAAAGACAGCAAACCCGCAGCGCCTGCTGCTAAAAAACCCGAAGAAGTAAAGAAGCCCGCCGTAAAGCGAGATTCTGCTACAGCCGCTACTGAAGTTCACAGCCAGACCCAACGTTCAAAAACGTTGCTTCGCCGTGCTACTAAAAAACCTGCAGTTCCTGCGAAGCGGCCAACAACTGGTCGTCACATGGACATGGCTCGCAGTACTAAAATTAGCAAGTTTGCGCCGCACCCTGTTACCACAGCACCTGCGCCGAAAGCTGCCACTGTTACTGCAAAGCCAGACAAGCCTGCGCAGGTTCACCCTGTTGCAGCGAAGGCATTGGCACGTAACGCTGCTGCCAAGCCAGTTGCCGCAAAGCCTGCAAGCAGCAAACAAGTTAAGGACGCGGCTATCGCAACCGCACTCGCAACTCCAAAAGCCAAAACAGCAAAAGAGAAGAAACAACTTAAGAAAGCGCACCGTCGCTTATTAATTGTCGTTGCTGTACTTCTTGTATTTGCCGCGGCTATATACTGTGTATACCGTTTCGTACCAGCCGTTTCTGTCAGCATCGCTTCAGCACAAGCTGGCGTTGAAGCATCATACCCAGAATTCGTACCGGACGGCTACAGCCTCGACCACCCAGTTACTTTTAGCGATGGGGAAGTGGCGCTTAAATTTAAGCAAAATGGCAACAAAGAAAACAACTACACCATTACCCAAACACGTAGCTCATGGGATTCATCAGCAGTACTTGATAATGTTGTACGCCCAGATGCAGGCGAGAACTACATCACCACTAAAGAACGTGGTTTGACTGTTTATTCATACGGCAACAACGCCGCTTGGGTGAATGGCGGGGTTATGTACGTCATCTCAAGTTCGAGCGCACCGCTTTCTGGCGAACAAATTCGCCACATCGCTACGAGCTTATAGCTTCTTCACCTCTATAATTCATGCTATACTGAGGGTATTATGACAATTGTTAAATCTCGTTTCGCCCCAAGTCCAACCGGCTTTATGCACGTCGGTGGTGTTCGCACTGCATTATTTTCATGGCTTCTTGCCCGCCAAGCTGGCCCCGAAGGCACATTTATTCTTCGTATCGAAGACACCGACAAGGCGCGTGAAGTGGCTGGTAGTATCCAACAAATCGAGAAAAGTCTTCAATGGCTCGGCATTGAATGGGATGAGGGTGTCGACAAGGGTGGACCTGACGCACCGTACCTACAATCTGAGCGTTTAGCTATTTATCTTGAGTGGGCGCAAAAACTTATCGATTCTGGCCGCGCGTATGCCGACCCATATACTGCCGAAGAAGTTGAAGCATTCCGTAATGAAGCGAAGGCCGCAAAGCGTCCGTTCCTTTTCCGTGACCACAGGCCTGAAAACCCACCAGTCTACGACGGTACCCAGCCGCTTCGTTTTAAATCGGACCCTAAGGCGTACAAATGGCACGATGCGGTTCTCGGCGACCTTTCTACTGGCCCTGATGCAATTGATGATTTTATTATTGTTAAAAGTGACGGCTATCCAACCTACAATTTCTCACACATTGTTGATGACGCCATTATGGGTGTCACACACGTCCTTCGCAGCCAAGAGTTTATCGCAAGTACGCCAAAGTTTTTAAATATTTACGATGCACTCGAAATCAAGCGGCCTACGCTTGCAACTTTACCATTCGTTATGGCAATCGATGGCAAGAAAAAACTTGGCAAGCGCGACGGCGCAAAAGACATTCTTGAATACGCCCATGAAGGCTACTTGCCTGAAGCTATGATTAATTTCCTAGCAACCCTCGGCTGGAACGATGGTACTGAGCAGGAAATCTTTACAGTTAATGAACTTATCGAGAAATTCCACTTAGACCGCGTACAAAAAAGCCCAGCCCGTTTCGACGAACAACGTTTGTTATGGCTGAACGGCCAACATATTCGTTTGCTTTCACTTGATGAGCTATTTACTCGTAGCCACGACTTCTGGAGCGACAAAGCCCACGAAGCAGGTGAGGACCGCCAAAAGCAGGTACTCGAACTGGTGAAAGACCGCCTCAAAACGCTTGCTGATATTCCAACTATTACTGATTATTTCTTCGAAGAACCAACAACCGATTGGACAATGATTGAAGGAAACAAACAATTAGTAGCACTTGGAAACGATGGTATTCGTGAACTCCTTACGCAAGCGAAAGCAGCCCTTTCTACCAGCGATTACACACCCGAAGCATTACAAAACACACTCAATGGTTTACTCGAAACAACCGGCCAAAAACCAGGTATCCTTTTCAGCCTTATTCGTTTGGCAGTGTCATGGGCACCATTTAGCCCGGCATTGAATGAAACACTTGCAGTGCTTGGGCCAGATACGGTTCTCGCTCGGCTAGAAAATAGTCTTAGCAAACTTACGTAATAACGAAAGGTTTATGATGAACGAAGAATTTTTGAAACAATACACAACAGCTCTAAATAAAGCGACTGAAATTGCCGCAAAAATGCGAGAAAAAGGAATCCTCGTCGATGGTATTGACGACCAATTAGTGCGCGATTTTAAACAAGCAAACGCAGAAGTTGATCGCTTATCTCAGGAACTTATCGCTCGAAGCCAGTAGTCGTGCTATTCAACCTGCTCGTACTGCTCCAAAAGTATTTGCGAGCGGCCCAACGCCTGAGCGACTAAGGCATCAGTAACTCTATCTAGACGCTCAATATCATGAATCGTTTTAGCTTGGTCGATTTTATCTTTTAGTATTTCACTAGCAATCATAATTATCGCCCAGTATAGCACTTCTTAACACAAGCATCATGGTATACTAACTCTATGTCTAGGCACTTGCCCAAAAACCCAAAAACTCCCTTTTTACCAAAAGTAAAATACTGGTTCGCACACCACAAAAAACTTTCAATCATTCTAGGTATTCTTTTACTATTAATTGTCGCCGGTGGTACTGCCACTGCCGTTTATTTCTTAAACCAAGAACCCAAAGTTGTTACAACAACAAAGCCTGAAACTAAGCCCGAACCAACACCTGAGGCACCAAAATACTACTCGCCGCTTAGTGGTAATTTAGTTGCGGACGAAGCAGCGACCCATCAAGCAACAACTGGTATTATGATGGAAAATAGCCCAGACGCTCGGCCACAATCTGGCTTGAAAGATAGTGGGGTAGTATTCGAAGCAATTGCTGAAGGTGGTATCACTCGGTTCCTCGTTTTATACCAAGAACAAAAGCCGCAACTTATCGGGCCTGTGCGCAGTGTTCGCCAATACTACGTTGATTGGGTGGCCGGCTTTAACGCAAGCATTGCACATGTCGGCGGAAGCGCCGCAGCACTTAAAGAAGTCCGAAACGGCAACTACCGCGATATCGACCAATTCTTCAACGCCTCAACTTACTGGCGTGCAACTGACCGCTACGCACCGCATAACGTTTATACAAGCTTTGCCAAAATTGACGCTTTAAATGTAAAAAAAGGTTTTACAACCTCACAGTTCACTGGCTTTACCCGAAAAGATAGCGCCGCAACAACACCAGCAGCTTCAAGTATTGATGTGAAAATTAGCGGTCCGTTATTTAACAGCCACTACAATTACAGTGCAACCACCAATACCTACGACCGTTCACAAGCGGGCAAGCCGCACCTCGATAGGGAAGCTGGACAAATTAGCCCTCGGGTTGTTGTCGTTCTGAAGGTCAACCAAGTAAAGGTGCTTGAAGATGGCTACCGTGAGCAAATTCAAGCTATCGGCTCGGGTGCTGCAACTATTTTCCAAGACGGTACCGTTCAAGAAGTGACGTGGACTAAAGCTAGCAAGACTGCGCAAATTACCTTTAAAGATGCCGCTGGCGCTGACGTCCCATTAGCCCGTGGCCAAACTTGGCTGACGGCCATTCCAAACGGAAGCGGTAGTGTTACGTGGCAATAGAACATCCACAGCTTGTTAAAGATTTCTTCCCGAAGTTTAAAAGGGGAGCTATTTTACTCATTATTATGCTGCAGGTAGTTATCTTAATTGCCATTGCCGTTGCCCTGCAATATTTCGGTTTTTTCAACGATAATCCATTCGCGTTTGTCGGAACACTTATTGCCCAAAGCGTGCTTGGTGTTGTGGCCTCATTAATATTATTCCGTTTCGTCGCACAGCCTATTAAACATTTGCTTGCCGCTATTACCCACATTGCAGGCGAGCCAACCGATAGCACACTGCCAAACCCTAATGAAGCACACTTTGCCCGAACCGGTTTCAAACCAGTACTACAAACCCTCTACCAGCTTGCTGCCGATGCGCCTGACCCAATTGCGGACGGCGAGAAACAACTTGCCTCAACTTCAACCGGGCAGGTACTACGCACTGACACGAAAGCTTCTATTGAAGCCGCCCTCGACGCCACCTTATGTGGTTTCGTTATTATGAATTCCGACCGAAAAATTACCTATGCAAACAAAGCTACACCACTACGTATCGACCAAAGCGGCGTGCAATCACTCGATTTATTATTTAGCGAAAACGATACCATTGAAAAATGGTGGGACGAATGTGAAGCAACCGCAGTGCGAGCTGAACATACCTGGCCGCGTATTCCGAACAAGCTTCCTAATGAAGAAGACCGGCGCTATTTCGACGTCATCGCTTCGTACAACAAAGGTACTAGCAGCGAAGTGGTGATTACCCTTATTGACCGTACTCACTTATATAGCGTTGGCGAAGAAGAGCTTGATTTCATTGCCTTTGCAGCCCACGAACTTCGTGGACCTATTACCGTTATTCGTGGATACCTCGACGTGCTTCAAGATGAGCTAAGTGAAGTACTCGAGCCTGAACAAAAAGAATTGTTCCACCGCCTGACCGTTTCAGCAAATCGTCTATCTGGATACGTCAATAATATCTTAAACACCTCACGCTTCGACCGTCGCCACCTCAAAATGCACTTAGCGCAAACTAACTTACTTGATGTGTACGATAGCGTCCGCGACGACATGCAGCTCCGCGCCAGCGCGCAGGCTCGTTCGCTCAGCGTAACTATCCCTGAAGGCCTACCTGACATCGCTGCAGACACCGCCAGCCTAGGAGAAGTATTCGCCAACCTCATCGACAATGCCATCAAGTACAGCAACGAGGGCGGTGCAATTTCCGTCACGGCCAGCTCGAAAGGCGACACGGTGGAAGTTGCCATTGAAGACCATGGCATCGGTATGCCGGGCAACGTCGTCAGCAACTTATTCCAGAAGTTTTACCGCTCACACCGTTCTCGCGAAACAGTTGCCGGCACTGGAATCGGCCTGTATATCAGCAAAGCAATCGTTGAATCGCATGGTGGAAATATTAGCGTTCGCAGTGAAGAAGGGCGTGGCTCAACCTTTACCGTTTCACTTCCAACCTATCAAGTAGTTGCAGACAAACTCAAAGCGGGTAATAATGGGAACGAAGTACTTATCAATAACGAAGGTGGTTGGATTAAAAACCACAATATGTATAGGGGATAATAGTGGCAATTAAAACAATTCTTATTGTAGAAGACGACCGATTCATCGGCGAAATGTACGTGCGCAGCCTAAAAAAGTCTGGGTACGAAGTTGATTGGATGGTTGATGGCAACGACGGCCTTATTGCCGCCCGCAACAAACAATACGACCTGATTTTGCTCGACGTTATGCTCCCTGAACGCCGCGGCAGTGAAATCCTCGATGCACTGCGTGGTGCTGAAGATTTAATTCCTCATTCAAAAGTATTAGTATTAACTAACTTTGAACAAGACGATGAATCACGTATGGCTATGGAAGCCCGCGCTGACGGTTACCTTATTAAAGCCGAAATTACTCCGAGCAAATTAATTTCAGTTATTGAACGGCTTGGCTAACGTGGACCGCAACCATACGCTCGACGCACCGAACAATGACGAATTGAGTACTATTGAGCAAATTGAAGACCACAGCGACCTCTCGGGTATCTACCGCAACGCTCACACTGAATACGAAGGCGATATACTTTCAGAGGAAGCGCGCAAAAAAGTAAAAGAGGACGAACTAGAGGCTATTACAAGCGGTATCGGTAGGTCAGCACTCAGCATTGGCCTTCTTGTCACATATCCTTTTGTCGCGGGCGCACTCATAGCAGCCGGCCTATACGAAATTGCCGAAACAACCTACCCAATGGTACTTGTTTCTGTTGCGATTCTTTCAATTGGGTTCTGGATGCTCACTTCGTACAAAGCTTTCTCAACAATATTTAAAAAGTTCTACAAGCACGCGCTTCGTGCTGGACCATTCTTAAGCGTCATGCTCGTCAGCCTCATACTCGCATCACAAGCAATTTATGGCATGGTCACTGAAATGTTCGCTAGCCAATCGCTCATATTTAACGTGGCGTTAATTTCTTTAATGTTGGTAATATACAGCCTGGTAGCTAGCTACATACTTCTCGGCATCTGGGGCAATTCCAGGTTAAAATCGGGGCTGAAGGCGCTTATTTCAGGGCTTATCATTGTTATTTCCGGCTTCTTTGTTGTCACTATATACTTGTTCTAAGTGGACAGGGGAGAGGGGATTTGGTAAGATTACAAAGCCCTAACGGGCAATTGGTCCCATATGGTTTTCAACCATATTGTGCCCAAGTTTCTCGGAAATGGTCAAAAATATAAATATTTTTGCTTCATTTCTCTCAAAACTTGGTCCCATCGTCTAACGGTTAGGACACCAGGTTCTCATCCTGGCAATTGGAGTTCGATTCTCCATGGGATCACCATAGAAAAGTTTTTATCGTTTATAGCTCCCGAAGCACCCAAATCTAATCTGTAGAGTGGGCTAATTTCGGGAGTTATAAATTTTTGCTTCTTAATATCGTACACAAAACCTTTGGGAAATATCAGTTCTTGGTACGTTTGCCGCAGCTCTAATGACGCCTCACTCCAATGTTCACTTATATTTGCCATGAAGTTAATTGCATAGTCGATACTACTCAGGCTGATAGTCTGTCTCTTCTCAAGACTGCTCAATTCCATTTCCAGAATTAACTTATCAGCATCGGCACCCCTCATAGCATCTTTCTTATCGTCTTCACTGATTCTATCGGTTATAAATTTGTTCAAAATCTGCCGTCTCAAGTTATCGTTTGCATCAAGAGAATCTCTCGTTCTACTGATTTCGGTGTTGAGACTACCCAGTTCTTGTTTAACTTGACGCTTCAACAATTCCTTCAATAGGCGTGTAGTGCCTGCAGTGGGAGTAATATATTTGAGTAGCTCCTCGAACCGTTCATGTATTACGCGTGTCATAATCGAACTTGAGTTAGGACATGATGCACGATAACAGTAATACCTGGGACTATTATTGGGTTGGGAAGCTGTCATGTATTCGTTACAATCTGGGCAACGCATAAACCTACGCAGCGGATACATTTCGTTGGTTTTATTATGCTTCAAGCCTAACAGGAAATCTTTGTTCTTCATTTTCAAAATCAGCTGGTTCTGTTCGTAAATTTGTTTTGAAATCAACGGGTCGTGCTTCCCCAAAACACGTTCATAGTTTGTAAACCTATTAGAAATTTCGCCAGCGTATACCGGGCTAATTATGAGCTTATGTATTACGTCTTGAGTCATTGGTTTGCCTGTTGTAGCAAATAGCCCAATTGATGTCGCGTACCGTGCCAACTCAGATTCTTTGATATCGCCGCGATTCCAGCGCAAAAGTAAGTCTTTAATCAACTTCGCTTCCAGGTTAGGTTTTATAGTTCGGCGAGGCTTTCCTATGTCATTTTTAATCACTGCCATATCGTACCCTCGCGGTGGTCTACTTAACCAGTAACCCTGCAGAGTGAGAGTGGTCATGTTATCCACCACGAACTCTCGTTTGGTATCGTTTTCCAACTCCGCTGTCATGACGTGCAAGTTTTTCACGAACTTACCCATAGGGCTTTCGTCAAATGTTTCGGTTGCAGAACGAATACTTATTCCTCTAGGCTCCAGTACAGCTTCAATGCTTACCATAAACGAGGTTAGGTTTCGGCTAGCGCGACTCATTTTGTATACGATAATGAAATCAATCTCAGATTTCTTTTTTGTTGCAAGCCTAAGCATGTTTTGTAGCTCATCTCGGTCGGTATTTTTGCCTGACTTAGCTTCGTCATAAAACCAATCGACCATCCTAATACCATTGTCGTCCGCATATTTTTGTATAACTCTTTTTTGATTCGCCGGACTTTCACCAGCGATTTGTTTTTTATCGGATATTCGAAGATACCCTAAAGCTGACTTTTGACCTGTAGTTTTATTGTGGTTAAGCATATACCTCCAATTATAAGTGCATTTTATGCAAATCTATGTTTTTATATACAATTACTGCCATCTCGTTTAGATGCAGCACTTGTTGTGCGACTTCGTTGTCGGACGTACCTAAAGAATCCTTGCCTAATAACTTTCGTGCTTCCCCGATTGAGATTGGTAAGGCTTCTAGCTGGACTGCCGTCAATAGTTTTGTTTTCTTCTTGGGCGCCATAAATAGGCCACTCCCCATGAGTAGTTTATTGATATTGATTTAAGAGAATAATCCACCTATACGAGGTAGGGGATATCACATGCGGCAGCCACATGACCCACTTAGCTTTGCAAATGCTAGGTGATAAATTTTCTGCTCGAGTTAACAATTCGCTCTTAGCCGTAATGTTAAATCTGAGCCTTTCTTAACAATTATTATACGGAATTTGAGCGCAAAAAGCAACCTGTATACTCAACCTATCAAACAATGGTCCTGTGAAGTGCTGAGAGCCTCTCTAAGGGGTTAAAGACCTTCGGATGGGTATTCGTCGGTTTACGTATATTATTTCATTCTAGGGTATCGTTTTGCGCTAAATAACCTTATAATTGAGTCCAAGTAGCTTGCTACCTAGACCTAAAGCCACCGCAAGGAAGGTATGGCCATCAAATCAACGCAAAGAAACAGCTCGTCATGAGAACTTCTTTGCGTTGTCGCTACTGGAAACGGTAGTGGGTAGCCGTAAGGCTGCCTCTTGTGGCGAGCTTTTTTGTTTGCCACAGGTTCACATCTACGTAACCAGGAGTGCATGGAAGATGAATATCAAACAAGAGAACGGTTCACATATCAGCCGAAAACAGTCACCACTTGGAGTACTCGGAATTATTTTTCTTGTGTTCTGCGGCATAGGAATAATTAGTGCGATGATTGCTAGCGGAATTAACAAGAGTGACAGCTCTCCTCAAGCCGCTACACCGTCAGCGCTCGGGGCTTCGGTAAGTGATGAAGGATTTAATTTTGTTGTTAATTCATTCAAGTGTGGCGAGAAAGAAATCAGCACCGGAGACGTAGTGGTTTCTCGTGCAACGGCACAAGGACAGTTCTGTCGTCTTAATATAACTGTTATGAATTCTGGCGATACTACCAACAGGATTAGAGCTTATGACCAATATCTGTTCAATGCAAAAGAGCAGCGCTTCGAATACGATGCTCATGCAACTTCCGTTGCGGCAGGTAACTACATCGGCGCTGAAATTAACGATGACATCAATCCAGGCAATAGTGTTACGGCTGACATTGTTTTCGATATCCCATTAAGCGATACGCCTTCTTCAGCTGAGTTGCACGGCAGTACCGAAAGCAAAGGAGTACGAGTCAACCTACTATAATGCCTGTGACCCTCGAAAGTATTCTAGCTAATATCAATACTCAGAAAGGGTCATGGACAAGCGTACAAATCGCTCAAGACGTAAAGACTTTTCTATGGGCGCGATACGACCCGAATGACGACTTAATTTATCCAGTTATAAACGACTGGGATGATTTACTAGTAAATACTGTCAAACTGAACAGCTACGACACGCTTACTTACGAAGAAGTACTCAGTATATTATTCGGCTTGAATCATCGTAATCGTATCGTTGAAGGATTGTGGTGGTCTATGTTTGAACGCGGGGTCACTCAAAAGCTTCTAGAGCGTCTGAGGTCTGTCGATACTGATTGATACAGATATACTCGGCTTTTGTTCAGGTTTAGTTCTGAATAATTCTGATAACCATGCTCAAATTTAAGAACTAATTATTTTTTGTAGTTCATAATAAGCTTGCGTTAACGTGCCTGATGACAGTACAACCCCGAATACTATCGGGGTTTTATTTTGTGTTTATCTAGCGCACGTCTTCATTTACTTCTTTTTCATTATTGCGGACCCAGATGGCAACACCACTTAAAACAGTCAGTAATACACCGATGACAATTCCCCACATAGCTTTCGTTTTCAACTGTTCTGATGATTCCCAAGCTCGAGCAGTGCAGTCTAACCAAACGTCATTATCTGCAAAAACATTGCTACACATTTCCGCTGCAGCAATCCCTTGTTTCCCCACTCTGTCCTCTGTAAATATCCATACACCCCAACCCAGGATGACCATACCGATAACTAGAACTAAATATCTCATGACTTCATTATACTGCTGGACGGGTATATAATACCAAGAGACGACATACACACTAGCAGTTACTGCAAAGCGTCCCTGGAAGTCTTCATACAATCTCGGCTTCCTGTCGTGAGGATACTATCAACGGTTAGTACACTCCACCAAGTAGCCTTATAAATTAAACCCGTACAGCTAAGCACTTTGTTTTAGTTGTTTTTTATTTTTAAAGACTATGGAGATTGTATGAAGACAACAAACGGAATTGAACTTATTACTTATATTGAAACACCCCGGCGCACCAGTGCACCAATTAAAATTGATGCCATTCTTGAGGCACGTATGAAATCTTTTCTACGGGCGAAACGCATTAATCGTTGGATAACGGCTAAGTAGGTTATTGATGAACCCTATAGAAGAAATCAACGAACGGGTAGATATGGTGCCAATCTTTTACCGCGATGCCGACGAGCAGCACGTTTGTTTGCCTTGGAAGATGAAGTATCGCGGTCATGAAATCATCTTCACTAAATTAGGTATGCGCCACCAAACCGAAAAAGGTAAGAGAATGATTCATGCTTTCAACATGACTGACGGTGTGAATGATTATCGTATCGAGTTTGATGCTGAACGGTTAACTTGGACACTGGTGTACATGCTTGGAGGTGAATATGTATAAAGATGTGAATAAAGAGAAGCCCTTGATGATGTTTATCGACTTAAACAGCGCGTTTGCAACGGCTGAACAGCAAGCGCATCTGACATTGCGAGGTAAGGCCATGGGTGTCACGAATCGTATTTCAAAGGAATGCTGTATCATTGCCGCTTCGTACGAAGCAAAGGCGTTAGGTATAAAGGTGGGTATGCGATTAAGTGATGCAAAGGCTATATGCCCCGAGTTTATAATGCTTGAAACCGATGCCCCCAAGTACCACCGTGTTTACCAAAAGCTGGTTAAAATAATGCAAGATTACTCACCGAAAACACGCATGAAATCTATTGATGAAGGCGTGATTGATTTCCACGGCATGGAGCCTGTGCTGAACGGTCGAAAACTTGTTGACATTGGATACGAAATTAAGCAGCGGGTTAAAGATGAGATAGGGGATTGGATGCGCATCAATATCGGGATTGCTCCCAATATCTTTCTAGCGAAGCAGGCAGCGGGTTGGCATAAGCCGGACGGACTCGACGTAATTGATTACAAAAATCTTAAAAGCTACTATTCCCAAATGAAGCTTACTGACCTAACCGGCATTGCAGAAAAGTTTGAAGCACGGCTCAATTCGTATGGCATTTTTACGCCATTACAGTTCCTTGCAGCAGATGAATATATGTTGAAAAAGCGTGTATTCAACAGTATCACTGGAACATATTGGTACAGACGTTTAAGAGGGCATGAAATAGACGACAATGACACAAACTTAGGCATGATTGGGCGGCAATGGGTACTGCGCGACCCTACGAACAAAGACGATTTGCTACGTTCTTATCTAAGCTTCTTGTGCGAGACGACCGGCATGAAGGTTCGCTACCGCAATGTAGAAGCGCGAGGCATTTGTGTGTGGGCGAGACTTCGTAACGGGGAGTCGTGGTATGCAAAGCGAATGCATAAATCGAGCTTTTATACGAATCAGGAAATATATCGTCGGGCGATGGAGTTATTCAATCAACGTCCTAGTGGAGCTGACGTACAAACGATGGGTATATATTGCTATGGACTAGAAACATCCAAAGCTAGTCAGTTGAGTATGTTTGAAGATATCGAAAAGAAAGATTGGGTAACGAAGGCGGTTGATGAAATAAATGATTTTTACGGTCCATTTACTGTATACTCCGCAACAACTATAGAAGGCAAAAAGGTTATAAAACAAAAGGTCCCATTTGGAGGTACGCAGTACTTCGAACTTTTATTAAAGAGTGCTTAATGATAACCTTGGAAATAAAGGAAAAATCATGCCCAAGTTACCGAAAGAACACAATCGAAGAATACAGATTTCGACTGAAAAATTTGAACTAACAAAAGGGTTGAATGAAACCATTGTTAAACTGGCACAAGACATATCCAAAATATACATACCTTTAATAAAATTTGAAGCACCAAAAATACCACCCGCATTTTTCAGTGACCAAATTGAACTAGCTAAATCAATGGCAAAGCTAGCTCGTACAAGCTACATTGAAGACCTAGGCAAATTAGCGGAAACGGCTAAAAGGTTTTCTGACAGAGTAGATGCTCACTTCCCAGATAATTGGCCAAAAGACAAAACAACAGAAGCAGCCGACTTATGCATTAGCGGAGTACCGATAATATTCGTACCTCGGCCAAGCGTAATTGCCAAAATTGTTAATGCAAAAGATATGAAAGGCATTAAGCAGGTATTAAATCGCAACAGCGAAGAGATAATTGAAGACTGCGAAAATGTATTTCGAGATGCTAAATGGCTTTCGAAGGACATGCGAGAGCATATTGCAGAAAGTATCGATAGCTATCAAGCAGGACATTATAGAGCTGCTCAAAGCACAGCAGTTGTTGCCTTTGATACGATTTTGAACGATATAGTAGATATCAAGGCATGGAGGAAACAAAAAAAATCAACCACAGTTTTATCAGCAAATGTTGTGAAGAAATATACCGATGCATCAGCCGTTGACCTTATGAACCTGCCACTTATGCAAGTTCCGTTTTATACAATTTTAATGCTTCCGATAATAGGCCAAATGCTGGCTAACTTTGCATTGGGTGATAAAACCACATACGTAAATGATGCGAATAGGCACATGTCTACACATACAGTTAGTGCTAAACAGTATAAAAAATCGAATGCACTTTTAACCATCATGACTATTGCAAGTATCTGCAAAGTCACTCAGCTACAAGGTAAAAATTGGGTACAAACGTCTACACAACAATACGGGTTCACTTTATAGACAGCAACTTTCACAGAAGTCACTCAAGACGCAAAATACAACTCATTCAGTTATTTACAAACGGGTTATAATGATTACATGAATACTGAAAAGTACAATGCAACGCTAGAAGCTGTTGAAGAACGGTCTTACAAGTATGACTTTGAAATTGCAGATGCGTTCAAGCTAATAAACGAAGAGAATGAACTTACTGAAGAACAACGAAATCAGCTCGAAAGTGAATTTATTGCATTTCGCTTCATGACACGTAACGGAGAAAAACGATTTCGACCCTTGGCGGAATATACTAACGGAGTAGTTTTCCCGGATGAAAAAAAAGAAATCACACCAGTACGATTAGAGTATTGGCTCAAGCGTGCTAGTGAATCTAAGAATCCAGTAATGCAGGCGAGGTATTATGACCTTTACTACGAATACGGTAAGCCAGCCAACAAAGAAGAGCTAGCAGACAAGATGGTGCGTAGCTATATAGCCTCATCGAAATCAGCGGGCGAAGGCAATGAAATGGATATTATCGACAGTGTCACACGGGCGTTTTTGGTTGCGAAAAAGTACAAATCAACCTCCGGTGAACTATTTGAAATAGCTCGAAATAATGTCTTAGAAACAATCGACGCATTTGCTGAAACTAACCTACGTTGGTGTCTTGATTTAATAGAGCTTGTCGTAACTCACCACAATGAATTCACATTACCTCAGCTTCACGCTGTTAAAGCGCTAACCGATAGGGGAGTTGCGCATTATCAGGAAGACGGCGATAGCTTCATGATTCTTGAAAGTTACCTCAAATCAAATCATGACATCTCCCAAATTGTGAACCCTGGTGAATATGATGCGGCTGCGGCAACGCGTGCTGATGCACAGTTATATATAGATGAAGCTGATAGCCGCGTAGACAGCCTCTTCATCCAGCAACAACATTTACTTCATGCAGAAAAAATACTTCGTGATGGAGGTTTGAACGTAGATGCTAATAAAATTCACGACCGAATTGAACAGTTAGCTAAGAACCCAGCATTCTCGAATAACTTTCAAGAGTTCAAATTCGAACAGTCGATACCTACAGAGCAAATAGAAGGCATTAAAGATTCTTTCGAAAAAGCTCGTGATAAAGGCCAGTTAATGGCGTACGCGCCTGTCTTTATGCCGTCATGGAAAGAATCAAAAAAATCAGGTAATGCGGATGGAGCAGGTTCACTTACCGACATATTTAATAATATTGTTATCAATGACGATAATATGCCTATAGCCAGAGGACCGGAGAGCCCAAAGGTCAGGCGAACTATGCACTTCTACGACGCTTCGATAATGATAAGTGGTTTGATACTTCACTTGTCGGTTGTTTCATCAATAGAAAACGGTACTTTTACAATCGATGATATAATGCCTCAGCTTGAAAAAATTAAGGAGTTCAATCAGGAAACACACGACTCCGTGCTACTTGGTTTTCAATATTTATTCGAAGGAAAATACTTCGAAGCAGTATCAATCCTGTTGCCTCAAATTGAGGATTTAATGGCGAGCATAATGGTCGACATGGGCTTTGGGCGCTACCGCCAGAAAGACCAAGACCTCGTAGAATATAAAACGCTTGGACCGATTTTGTCAGCACTTAAAAAACCGTATGGTGATGATATTTATCACTTCTTGCATTACACCCTTATAGATGAAGGTAAGGAAAATCTCCGTAATTTCAATGGCCACGGCAAATTAAAAGCGAATACCCCTAATCTAGACAAGAAAGCAATCGCCGTCCTCCAATGCTACATGTGTATACTTGCACCGATAAAACCGATAGAAGAAGAGGGCAAGTAATATCTTGAGAAATGCACATATTAGTCGTTGTCACTCAACCCTTACCCGTTCTACTATAGTAAGGAATGTAACGAATACACATCACACCGCTTCCGTAGGGGATAGTTGAACACCTAAGTTGCGTATTGTGTCGTTCCAACGTACTATCTCCGCCACTATTAGGTTATAAATCGGGGGCGTAAGGTTCACCATATAAGAGTTTTCACTAGCTGGAAGCTCTTTTTGTTTGTGGAGTGCCAATATATTTTATAGCGTCTATTTATCGGTATGTTTGCTATACTTGCATACACATGGAACGAGTGCATAATATACTAAAAAATCTCAATGGATACGGGTTGACTCTCCCGTCTCTTCTTGCGGTGCTTCCGTTTATCATTTCAGCCTTTATTACCATACGGGTCACATACGGTGACGCAACGCAGGCGAAGTATATTATCAGCGAAATTGGGTTTATACAGTTATGGACACAGGGTGCTAGCGCGCTCATATTGACTTACATTCCTATAATACTTGCTGCTCTCATGGTTTATTTTGCAAGGCAAGCATTCAAACTCAAAAATATCCCTATGGGCATCGCAACGTTAATTATTGCGGTATATGTATTCTATACAACAGAAATTTTATTGATAATTGCAGCTATCATATTCGTTTTTATAATTGGTCCGATTATCGATAATAACCTAAATAAAAAAGCAGAGCCTCGTAAAAAAGAGATTGAGAACATTGGAGCTGAACTCACGAAACTTGAAAAGGACATGGACGCCGGCCGCTTAGAAAAACTTTCTGACCGTGTTAAAACACTCAAAAATGAGGACGAGAAGCGATCAACAAGCGATCTTGCACTATTACTTATCGGAGCTTTGAGTATTCTGGCGATAATCATTTGGAGTTATCCCACACTTCCGCAAACATCAATTACTAAAAAGGACAATTCCATTGTTAAGGGTATGGTGATGAATCGCTCTGAAGTACGTACCGTGATTTACGATACCGACTCTGACATTATTAAGGTCGTACAAACTACAGAAGTAGCCCATGAAGAAGTGTGTGATAAGCATCGAGACCAAGCGCTCTATGGGTTTAACTGGAGTATTATTCGTCACATACTTGAATACACTCAAAGCCCAAGCGTTCCTTACGTAACTTGCAAAGAATAATTGCAGGAGACAAATTGCCGCAATAATGAGATAATAGTTGCTTGATGATACGTTCTACACCACCAGCTCTATCCGAAGCCAGCGCATCGCCCGCACTCGATGTGCGTTATCTTAATAACCTGGAACGGTACGTAGCCGATGGCAACAAAGCAGACATTCTGTATGAGCACCAAAAAGCAATTATTAAAGACACTGCCGAGTTTTTGCGAAGCGGCAACCGTCGTGGCTATATTGAGGCACCAACCGGTACAGGTAAGACAGTCCTATTCGTTACATTGGCCGAAGCATTTAGCTACCAAGCAGCAACTCCACCGAAGATTCTTGTAGTGACACCAACAAAAGACCTCGTACGCCAAACACAAGGCGGTACTCGCGGTGATAAGGGCTTCGCCGGGTTTGCGCCCAACATGAGCGTTGGCACCTACTACAGCGACACACAAACGAGCATGCGCGGGCTTGAAGCGCAGGTTACCATTACAACCTATGCGTCCTTAGCAAAATTAGCGACCGCACCTATTACCACCATTGACGCCGATGGCGTGCACCACACAAAACTCGTTAACCTCGTCAACGAACGTTTCGATATCATCTTCCTCGACGAAGGCCACCGCGCACTTGGCGCAAGCAGCCGTCGCATCATTAAAGATATCAACCCAGATACACTCATTATTGGTTTTACCGCCACACCCGACTACCACGCAACTCGTAGCCTCGAAAGCTTGTTGCCATCGATGATTCATCGCCTCGACCTCAAAGAAGCGATTGAACTTGATATGCTGTCATCGGTCATTCCGGTTGCCATTCCGGCGCCAACCACAACAGCGCAAGAATTCTCAATCGGTGCACTTGGTGAATATGAGAACAAGAGTTTGAAGCAACTCATTCACAACCCAGCGCGCAACCGTATGGTGGTTTCAATTGCCACGCAACTTATCCAAGCGGGCAATACACCAATTATCGCTTGTATCCCAGGCGATACAATGGCCCACCCGCACCTAGTAGCTGACTTACTTTCTGAACAATATGTTGATGACGAGAACGGTATTCCACGGCCTATTCGCGTGAGTGCAATTACCAGTTCAATTTCTGCTGCGACTCGCCAGAAAATTTATGCCGAGCTAGAAAAAGGGGAGATTGACGCGTTAACTTATATCGACGTCCTTACCGAAGGGTGGGATAGCCAACGCGCCAACGTTATTATTAACGCCCGTCCGACGCGCTCACTGGTTGCTGCGCGCCAACGCACTGGCCGGATTCTCCGAAACAAAGCCGACAATCGACCAGCAATGGCTATCGACATTGTCGACAATATTGCTGCAAATACCGCCCCACAAGTTTCAATGGCAGATATTTTCACATTGAAAACAATTGTGAACGGCTCAGCTATTGGGTCTATCGACCCTAAATTCGAAGCGCCGACAAAACAACTCATTGGAAAATTGTTTAAACAATACGGTGCCGTTGAAACTATTGTTAACAATTACACGCTCTATAACGAACTGCTTGAAACACTCCCGCACTTAACCCGTGGCCAAGCATCAATTAAACAAGATGGGAAAATTCGTACCTTCGCGTCGGCTGGCCGTTTATTCACGCGCCTTAACGTGGATAGCTTCGCACTGGACCACCTAAAGAAAAACCAAGACATCGAAATTCGTATGGTTCGTCGCCACCATGAAGCCATCGAAGCCTACGACGAAGAACAAATCCAAGATTATCTTGCACAACTACCGAACGCCGTTCATACCGGCCAAGGGTTACGTGTTGGCGACAAATCGTTTATTAGCCTCAACGAAATTGTGACAATCATTCGCCAGAAGTATCCTTTCGTTGATGCCAACTACCGAATGGTTGAAATGTTTGCCCAAGAAATTGTGAAATCTGATGATGACTTATACTTCACAAAACGGTTCCGCGCCCGAACCCACCGCGGCGTCATGCTATACACCGCACAGACTATGGTGTCTATTGAAGTAGGGCAGTCGATAGTTGCTGCCTGCAAAGACGAGTAATATACTAGAAGTATGCACTTCCTCAAGCTTGAAAAATTACTCCCTATTGAAACCGCCAAAGACCTGTATCTATTTTGGTTAGCAAGTTTGGCATTTCGTAAAAACCACCGCCACCTTGAGAAAAAGTTGGCTAATTTTGTTTTTCTTAATTCGAACAAAGCAAAATTGAATGTAAAATTCGACTATACCATGGAAGATATCAACTTTGAATTCAATGCCCTCGAGAACGTTGGAAATTCTGACACTGGTGAGTTTTACATCGAAGACGAAGCTGACAAACAGTGGCGTCTACTTGAAACTATCGTCAATAAAGAATACGTAAAGTTTATGGATAGTTAACCTTTCTCAATCTGGTATAGTAGGGGGAGTATGCAAACTGTCTCGAAACCTCTAGATACTGCAGTGGCAAAACAACTTGTCGATGACTACATTAAAAGTTTTTTCCACTACCGTTCGGCCGAAGCAATGGAACTCGGGCCTTCATACGTGCGGCTGTGGCAATCTATCGAGACACTCGTTTTAGCAGGTGGCAAACGCCTGCGACCTTTTATGCTTTTAGCAACATATCAGGCCTATCACCCTGAAGGTACATTAAATGACATCCTGCCAGCAGCAGTGGCGCATGAACTTATTCACTCGGCAATGTTAATTCACGATGATATTATTGACCGTGATTCAATTCGTTATGGCGTGAAAAACGTCAGCGGGCAATACGAAGAACACTACAGCCAATTTTTTGATGATAAAGCCGAGCTCGCGCATATGTCACTGAGCGCAGCACTGCTTGCGGGCGACGCACTTATCGCTGATGCTCACATGTTAATCCGTAAAACTAACCGTCCAGCTGAACTTGTCGACCAAGCCGAGGCTATTCTTAATAAAGAGATTTTTGAAGTTATTGGTGGCGAACTGCTCGATGTTGAAGTGGCCTTCTTGCCAAAGGATTCAATTAACCTTGATACCATTGCGAAATATAAAACTGCTAGCTATTCATTTGTCGGTCCACTAACGACTGGCGCAATGTTAGCGCAAGCCCCTGAGAATGATATTAATATTCTTAAGGAACTTTCAATTGTCATCGGTATTGGCTACCAACTGCGCGATGACCTTATTGGGGTATTTGGTAACCCGGAAAATACCGGTAAAAGTAACTCTAGCGATATTCGCGAAGGCAAGCGTACCTATTTGATTGATAAGTTCGAGCAACTTGCGACACCCGAACAATCGAGAGAATTATTTGCCATTTTCCATCGTGGCAATGCTACCGACGAAGAACTTTCTCAAGTACGCCAGCTTCTTACCGAAACCGGTGCCCGTACTGCTGTTGAAAACCTTATTGAGCAAAAGCGCATCATCGGCATCGAAAAAGTAAACAGCCTTTCACTTGGTGAAGAAGCAAAAAAATTATACTTTAACCTCATTGCTCAAAGCTTGAATAGGGAAATGTAATGGAGCTATATACCCGCACGAGCTATAAACTAGCTCGCACTGTTACACTTGATTACTCAACGTCTTTTAGCAAGAGTAGCAAACTTTTCAGTAGCGATATTCGTGACCATATTTATGCTATTTACGGCTTAGTGCGCGTTGCCGACGAAGTAGTGGATACCTACACAGGCAAAGATAAACTAGAAGTCATCAAAGAACTCGAGGCGCATACGTTACGGTCGCTAAAAACTGGCTTCAGCCCAAACCCGTTGGTACATGCATTTGTAACCACGGCTAAAAAATATAACATAGGTCGCGATTTAATTACGCCATTCTTTAAAAGCATGCAAATGGATATCGAACCAAAAACCTATACTGTAAAACTTTATGACACATACATTTACGGTTCGGCAGAAGTTATTGGCCTTATGTGCTTGAAGGTTTTTTGTAACGATGAAGCGCAGTACTTAAAGCTTGAAAGCGGTGCGAAAGCATTAGGCGCTGCGTACCAAAAAGTGAACTTCTTGCGTGACATGAAAGCAGATTACGACGAGCGTGGGCGAGTGTACTTTCCCGGTATTACGTACGAAACATTTGATGACAAACAAAAAGCAGTAATTGTGAAAGATATTAAAAATGATTTTAAAAAAGCTCAAGTAGCCGTTGCTAAGTTACCCGCAAATTCACGTGCAGCAGTAGCATTGAGCTTTGCCTATTACTCAGAACTGCTTACTAAACTTGAAAAGACGCCAGCCGAAGCAATCAAGGCTGGCCGAGTACGAGTAAACAATGCTAAGAAATTGCAACTACTCATCAAAACCCGTTTAAAAAAGGGTGCGCTGTAATGTCAAAAATTATTATTATCGGCGCAGGCATTGGTGGCTTAGCTACCGCTAACTTGCTTGCAAAAGCGGGTTACGAAGTGCACATATACGAAAAAGAGGCTGGACCAGGCGGGCGTGCCGGCCAATTCAAAAAAGACGGTTTCACTTTCGACACTGGGCCATCTTGGTATTTAATGCCGGATGTTTTTGCGCACTATTTTGAACTTCTCGGCACCAGCGTGAAAAAAGAGCTGGACCTTGTGCAATTAAAACCTGCTTACAAAGTATTTTTTGAAAATAACAATGATGTCACTATTACTGGCGACTTAAAAAAAGATGCCGAAACCTTCGAAACAATTGAAGCCGGGGCGGGTGAGTCGTTAAAAAAGTATGTCGAAAAAAGCGATGAAACCTATCAATTATCTTTGAAACATTTTTTGTACAGTAACTTTACAAGTGCTGCCGATTTCCTTCATCCAGATATCACAAAACGTGCATGCAAAATGCTAGCCCTCGCAACCACTTCAATTGATAGTTACGTAAAACGTTTTGTCACTAACCAGCAGCTCAAGCAGATTTTAGAATACCCAATGGTGTTTCTTGGCACATCGCCCTTTAACGCACCGGCGTTATATAGTTTAATGAGCGCCCTCGATTTTAAAGAAGGCGTGTTTTATCCGAAAGGAACAATGTACGCGGTTGTCGAACAACTGGTAAAACTAGGCGAATCATTCGGTGTGCAGTACCACTACAAAAAAGGCGTAAAGCGTATCGTCGTTTCGAACGGAACAGCTAGCGGGATTGAACTCGAATCGGGTCCGAAAATTGAAGCAGATATTATTATTTCAAATGCCGACTTGCACTTTACTGAAACAAAACTTTTAAACGCCGAAAACCAAACCTATCCGCAAAAATATTGGGACAAACAAGAAGCGAGCCCAAGTGCTTTGCTTTTGTATCTTGGTATTAAAGGTAAGGTGCCTGAATTCGAACACCACACGCTTTTATTCGTAGAGGATTGGAAAGCAAACTTCGATGCTATTTATAAAACGAAAACAACGCCAGAAAAAGCTTCCTTATACATTTCAAAAACCAGCCATACCGATGCGAGCACTGCACCAGAAGGACACGAAAATATTTTCGTATTAGTACCGCTGCCTGCAGGTATCACACTGACTGCGAAAGAGACGAAAGACCTAACGGCGCATTATCTTAACCAAATTAAAGTCATGACGGGCGTTGATTTGGAAAGCCGAATTGTCAGCAAGACCTCATTCGGACCGGATGATTTCAAAACCAAATACAATTCGTGGCAATCATCAATGCTTGGCCCGTCACACAAATTGTCGCAAAGCGCTTTTTTCCGCACACCAAACAAAAGTAAAAAAGTAACGAACTTATACTACGTTGGAAGCGGTACCGTACCAGGCATTGGCGTACCAATGTGCCTTATTAGCGCTGAGCTTATTTACAAACGTCTCGCGGGTATTAAGCGCGGTGGGCGAGTGCAAAGTATTGAGCCAATAAAGGACATCTTCTAATGCAGTGGTTCTATTTAATTAGCTTGCTTATAGGAATTTCCGGGCTACTGCTTATCGATCGCCGCTGGAAACTAGCTTTCTGGCGTGATGCCAAACGTACAGCCCTCACTACAATCGTGGCCGTATTAGTATTCGTTTTATGGGACTTCTTCGGCATTTACGTTGGCGTTTTCTTCCATGGCGGTAGCCAATACTCGTTGCCGTTTCGGCTTGCCCCAGAGTTTCCAATTGAAGAAATTGTGTTCCTATTCCTATTAACTTACAGCACATTAATTGTGTATCACGGAGTCCAGCTATGGCGTTCACGTACCTAATAATGAACATTTTCTTCTTGGTGTGCGTGTTTGTCATCTTTTTGCAGTACTTTGTAAAACCGACAAAAAACACGTTCATTACACTCGGGGTGTTACTGGTTTTAACTGCCGTATTCGATAGTATTATTATTGGCGCAGGGATTGTGGCCTACGATACCGACAAAATCCTTGGTTTATACATAGGTTTCGCACCTGTTGAAGATTTCTTCTATGCCGTCCTCGCTATTCTTATCGTGCCGGCACTGTGGAACTTATTTGAACCTAAAAAAGAAACGAGAAACAAATAATGAAGTTCTTTGTAACACTTAAAAAACTGTTTTGGATATCACGGCCAATTTCGTGGCCTAATACGGCATATCCTTTTGCAGTTGGCTATTTATTAACAGGTGGCAACATCGACCTGACGTTTATTTTAGGCACTTTGTATTTCCTTGGGCCATACAACTTGTTAATGTACGGAATTAATGATGTGTTCGATTATGAATCAGATATTAAAAACCCGCGCAAGGGCGGGGTAGAGGGGATGCGTGAAGAACGTGCCTTTCATCCAACCGTCGTTAAAGCGGCAATTCTCACCAATGCGCCATTCTTACTGTACCTACTTATTGCCGGTGATTGGGCAGCCCGACTCACGTTAGTTATCGTGGCGTTCTCGGTTATAGCGTATTCATTAAAAGGCCTACGTTTCAAAGAAAAGCCAATTCTTGATTCTGCAACCAGCAGCTTGCACTTTGTTGGGCCGTTGCTCTTCGCCTTGTCCCTCCACGGCTTTCCTGCATATGCCTGGGGATTCGTCATTGCCTTCTTTATTTGGGGAATGGCCTCGCACGCATTTGGCGCGGTTCAAGATATTGTACCGGACAAAAAAGGAGGCATTGCCTCAATCGCGACCTTCTTTGGTGCCCGGCCAACAATACTCATTGCTTACACGATGTATTACATTGCCGCCATTACAGTGCTTCTGCAAGGCGATGCCTACATAGCGGTTGCTGTAGTGGGGGTGTTGTACTGTTTCAACGTGTACCCATACCTAAAGGTAACTGATAAAACCTCAGCCAACGTTAATAAAGCTTGGAAGCGTTTTTTGAAGCTCAATTACTTTGCTGGTTTTGTGATTACTATGACAATCCTTATCCCTTTTTACATTTAGCTGAAGCCTCGCCCGAGTGTTGTAATCTCGCCTTAAATACATCATACTAACCATAAGTATTTAAAAGGGTAGGCAACACTTAATAATGACTCCACTCCGACTATCCCATATCTGGCATCGTCGTCTGTACATGGCAATTTTTCTCATCGCTCTTTCGCTCGTAACTATTTACGCGCTTGATTACTTCGCGGTGTATAGCGTTCGCGAAATGCTCCAAGTAAATACCATTACGGCCATCCTTGCTGCGGTTGTCGTTGTAGCAAGCCTCGTATTTATAGGTATTGAGAAAAAACTATCAGGCTTCGGCTACAGTTTCAGCGTCTTTGTCGTGCTAACGTTGGCACTCGGCTGGCAAATCGCTCAGACCGACGGTATTACATCGCCCTATTTAATTTTATGGGCATTCCTGTCGCTCTTTGCAGCACTGTTTGGCGCTTACGGCTGGCTATTTATGGCAATCCTTATTGCGTGTTTTATTGGTGGTGCGTATTTGTCGGGCGGTTTAGATTTCGAGACAATGACCATTATTACTTTGGGGAGTATCTTACCGCTTATTACCGGTATCATTGTGTGGCGCGAGCAAGGGGAGATTGACGATTCAACAAAGAATGTTAAAAACCTCGCCAACCAGCTTTCCGAAGTTGCTTCTAAATCTGAAATCGTTATTAACGCGATTGGCGACGGAGTAATTGCAATTGATTCAACGGCCACTATTCAACTTATTAACCCTGCGGCCCAAGTTATTTTAGGCTGGGGCAAACAAGACGCCCTGAAGCTGAGTTATAAATCTATTTTAAAACTCGAAGATGAGAATGGACACGAGCTAGACCCATCTATCGACCCAATCGAACAAGTGCTTAACACTAACCAACAGTCACGCGCCAACCACCTTATCGCCCTCACAAGCTCAGGTAAAAAGATATCGGTTTCGGTTGTCGTAACACCAATTGGCGATGCTGGCTCTGGGGCTATTATTGTCTTTCGTGATATTACCAACGAACGTGCTGAAGAGCGCGAACAAGCCGAATTTATTAGTACCGCCAGCCACGAAATGCGAACGCCTGTTGCTGCTATTGAAGGCTACCTTGGCCTCGCTATCAACCCAAACACCGCAAGTGTAGATGCACGCGCAAAAGACTTCATTATGAAAGCCCACGAGGCCGCACAGCACCTTGGACACCTATTCCAAGACTTGTTGGATGTATCAAAAACCGACGACGGCCGCCTCACGAATGTACCGAAGGTAGTTGACCTTGGTAATTTAACTGAAACTATCGTGCAAGGGCTTACTGAAAAGGCAACTACAAAAGGCCTCCGGCTTATATACAGTGCTGCAAACAACGCGTCTGCAAACAGTTCTCAGAAGAAAATTATGCCGGTGTATTACGTCAACCAAGACAATGACCACATTCGGGAAATTCTTGATAACCTTATTGAAAACGCCATTAAATATACCCCTCAAGGCGAGGTGATTGTGGACATCAATGGCGACGAAGACAAGGTAGTTGTGACCATTAAAGACTCTGGCCTCGGTATCCCTCCTGAAGATATTCCACACCTGTTCCAGAAGTTTTACCGCGTCAGCAACATGGACCGTCAAGAAATTGGCGGTACTGGGCTTGGACTTTACCTGGTTCGACGCCTCACTGAAAACATGCAAGGTCGCGTATGGGTTGAAAGTGTATTCGGACAGGGAAGTACGTTCTTCTTCCAGCTTCCACGTGTCGACACCCAAGAAGCTGAACACCTGCAAAAAGAGCAACAAGCCAGGGCTGCCCAGCAACAAGCAGCTCAACCTGCGGCACCTGTTACACCTATCAATCAAATACCGGCTTCAAATGCTGCACCAGCACCGTACTTAGCCCCTGCACCTGCGCCGATACAAACGCAAGCGCCAGTACCAGTTCCAACCTTTGTCTTAGCCCCACAAGCTGTCCCGGTAGCTGCACCGGCCCCAATGCCTGTCACACCTGCGCAACCTGCACCCGCACCAACAAATGCCCGCCCAGCAACTACCGTTCCACGAGGCGAATCGTTAACCCGCGAACAAATTAACGAACGAGTAAAACAGCTTGAAGCATTAGCCCAACAACAAAGAGGAGATTCAGGAAGATGACAATAAACATAAGCGCTATGGTATTTTCCATAGATATTAAGTAGAATAAAGGTAATTATGGCAAAAATCCTACTAGTTGAAGATGACAAAAGTTTACGCGAAATTTATGGCGTACGTTTACAGGCTGAGGGCTACGAAATCGTATCAGCAGGCGACGGTGAAGAAGCACTTGCAATGGCAATCAAAGAACGTCCTGACCTTATCGTCAGCGATGTGATGATGCCAAAAATTAGCGGTTTCGACATGCTCGACATTCTTCGAAGTACTACGGAAACAAAAGACGTAAAAGTTATTATGATGACCGCGCTTTCCAGCGAAGACCAACGTGCTCGCGGTGAAGCCCTTGGTGCTGACCGTTATCTCGTTAAATCTCAGGTTGGTATTGAAGACGTTGTTCGTACTGTTCACGACGTCCTTGGTGATGGTGTCGCAACAGCAGCACCTGCGCCTGCGTTCCCACCAGCACCTGCTGCCCCAGCGCCAGTTGCCGAACCAGCTCCACAACCTGTTGCTTACACCCCAGCTCCTGTTGAACCATTGCCTACGCCACAACCTTCACCATTTGAAGTACCAGCCGCTGCGCCTGTTGCTGAAGTAGCGCCAACTTACGAAGCCGCACCGCTTCCAGTACCAGCACCTGCGCCTGTAGCTGCTGAACCATTCCCAGTATTTGCACCAACTCCGCAACCAGTTCAACAAGCACCAGTTGCTGAACCTGTCTACCAGCCGTTGCCAACTGCACCAGTGTACGCTGAGGCTCCTGTTGCACCTGCGCCTCAACAACCACAATTTGCTGCACCTGCGCCAGCTCCAATGCCACAACCAACTGCACCGTTCTCTTCACCGGCACCTGCATCACTCGGCGAACGGGTTATTGCGCCGCTTACTGACATGTCAGCTCCAACTACTCCACTTGACCTTGCGGGCCAAATGCAACAAGCACTTAACGGCACAACACCACCTACACCTCCGACAGTTTAACTGTTATACTAGTACCAGTGAGTGAACGTCTTAATAAATATCTAGCATTTCAACTTGGCGTCTCTCGACGCGAGGCTGACAACAGCATTGCCGCTGGTCACGTTAAAGTGAACGGCGTTGCTGCTATTTTAGG
>Ga0247815_10000544_pt1 | contig 29630 bp, 33 predicted proteins | sample UWRJL194509B1_FD_181014 | JGI IMG/M metagenome (GOLD analysis project Ga0247815, IMG submission 181014) | Plant litter microbial communities from Arlington Agricultural Research Station in Wisconsin, United States - UWRJ-L194-509B-1 | ecosystem: Environmental > Terrestrial > Plant litter >...
GCTCAAAATGCTATTTATCAACATTAAATATATATTTTTTGAAATTTCTATTCGTCTTCCTTAGCAATTTGTTCGTCTTCCAGCGAAAAAAAATCGTCAATTCCTTCGTCGCCTTCGCTCAAATCTTCAAAATGCTCAGGTGTAGCCTCTTCACTACTGTTTGAAAAAAAATTCTGGATTTTTGATAAAAACGTTTTCATGATATATCATTTACGGTTAATAATTGTTCGCAGACGGACTTTTTTTTGCTCATCAAATTTAGCATTCCGTTTGCAAATAGTTGCATTCCAATTTCCAAATTCCATACAGCCCAACCAAAAATCAAACAGGCAAAATGACTTTCCTCGTTTGTCCATCAACTTCGATAAATCCCAGCTTCCCTGCTTTAAAATCAGATTGTGCCTTGCTGAGCTCTTCCGCGGAACCCATAGCCATCGCGCCTGCAGAGAAAATTTCCTCACGAAGCGGCAATCCGCTCAAGAGAACGATCTGGCATTCAGTTTTTGCAGTAAATTTCAAATATTCTTCGTGATCTGATGAACCGGCACACATAATAGTTTGCGTTTCCAAATCTCGGTATTCTTCTGAACTTTCAAAAGAGGCATCTCCCGAAATGGTATACATTGTGGCATTCCATTTTGCCGGCAAATTGTGCGTAAAGCTTTTCCCTTTAGCCAGAAAAATGTGCAGGAAAGTAAATGCATCCGGGATTTGTGCCGGATTTGATAAATTTCCTGTGCTTCCGGTAACCACGCGTACACAAACACCTTCCTGTTCTACTTCGGGAATCGAATCGCGGCCGATAAAAATACTTTGTGGGGGCTGCTGTTTGTTATGGGCAGGAATATTTACAAACAATTGCAATCCATGTACTTTCGCGCCATCGGGAACTGGAAATTCGGTATGCACCACGCCGTGCCCGGACCAGGTCCACATTAAACTTCCCGGCGTAATGACGACATCTGTGCCAATGGAATCCAGGTTGTGATATGGCACCGAATCTTTAAATAAATAACTCACGGCCGACATTCCGGCATGTGGATGTGCGCCAAAAACATCTCTTGTTAATTGAAAATGATCGAATCCAATGACCGGATCCATGAGTCCGTCAAATTGCTGGCCGCGGACTTTACTCGCCGAAAACTCACTGTTCCCCGATTCCGACGTTTGTACGATTGCTGAAAATTTAAGATTTCCCATATGCTTGAATATTAATTGGATGTTTGGTGAAGAATTTTAGCAGGTTCGGGAAGTTGCCCTTTCAATTCGGGTTTTTCCATTTCATTTTCCCGGTTTCCCGATCTGAAGATCATCCTCAAAGCCTGGTCGCGGGTTAAATAGGCAACGGTCCAGTTGTACAAAGTCTTGATGATGTTGTTGTAATTCACCAAAGAGATCAAGTGGATGAAAAGCCACGCAAGCAAACCCGCCAATCCGCCGATATGGACTTTATGCTTAAATAAATCGGCTACGGCAAACTTCCGCCCGATGATTGCCATATCGCCACGGTCAAAATATTTGAAGGCCTTCATCGGTTTGCCATTGGCCATAGCCACAAAATTTTTAGCAAGGGTTTTTCCCTGCTGGATCGCGGGCTGCGCCAATTGCGGATGTCCGTTTGGATAGCTGATGTCGTTCGTCTGGATGCTGATATCGCCAATTGCGAATACATTTTTAAAACCCTGCACCTGATTGTAATCGTTGGTTAGCATTCGTTTTCCACGTCCGAGGCTTTCTGCTGGAATGCCATCAAAGGAATTGGCGATTACTCCAGCCGCCCAAATCAGTGTTTTGGCTTCTATAATTTCGCCATCTGATAAATGCACCTGATCGTTTTCATAAAGCACCACTCGGGTGTCGAGTTTTACGCGAATGCCCAACCTGGCCAATTCTTTACAGGCCGCATCGTGCGTTTTTTCGCTCATGGGTTCGAGCAAATGCCCGGCGCCGTCAATCACATGGATTTCAGCGGCAACAGGATTGAGTTCAGGATATTCTTTTCCGATGATGAAGTGTTTCATTTCGGCAAGCATTCCTGCAACTTCCACTCCGGTTGGGCCGCCTCCGGCAATGACAATGGTAAGCAATTTTTGCCGCTCTGCAGTATCTTTTTCAATGGCCGCTTTTTCGAGTATTTTGATCAGTTCGTTGCGCATGTACAATGCATCGTCGATGCCTTTTAGCGAATGTGAATTTCTCTGGATGCTTTCATTTCCGAAGAAATTAGTTTTGGAACCTGCAGCGAAAACCAGGTAATCATATTCCAATATTCCGCTGTCATTCAGATAAAGTTTGTTGTTTTTTGTATCGACATAATCCACGCGCGCCATCCTGAAATGGATGTCTTTGCCGCGAAACAATTTCCGGAAAGGATAACTGATGTTACCAGGTTCGAGAAAACTCGTTGCCACCTGATACAGTAACGGCGTAAAATAATTGTAGTTGTTTTTGTCAACCAATGTGACGTTGTAAAATCTATTGTTGAACAATTGCCGGGCAAAATTCAGGCCTGCGAAACCGCCGCCCACTACGATGATATTTTTTTTATTTGTTTTTTCCATGTTGCTGTTTTTATGGATTCAGAAGATTGACCAAATGAAAGGCCACGAGTATGAAACCGTTGTTTAAATAAAGCTTTTGGGCAACGGAATTGCTGTGCCCGGTGTCGAGTACAACAGCGTTTTTATCCTTTGTTTTTGCCAATGCATTGATGTGATCCAACAGTTGTGTTCCGAGTCCTTTTTTGCGGTAAGCCAACAGTGTACACAGGTCATCTATATAATAAATGTTCCCCGAATGAAGCGATGTCATTTCGCGATAGCCCGCAAATGCAATGATCTTATCGTTGTCGAATATGGCGGTAATGTGGTATTTTTCATTCCCCATCATTTCTGAAATTGAAGGCAGCCAGTTTTCTTTTTTCAGATGTGGCCGCAGCAAATAAGCCACTTCCCAGCACAATTCTATTTCTGATTCCTGTTTTATAGCTCTGATCTGATACGTGTTTTCCATGATAATTTTTCGTGAAATTAGGGCAAGCCGGTTTTATCGCTGCATTCCAATTTGGAAATTAAGAATGGCCCAACAACTCAACTCCGAATCGATTTCTTCAAAATTTCAAATGCTTTTTGCATTTCATTTTCGTCAACTGAAGCAAAACCCAGGCGCATGCCATTGGTGGAAAACACTTCGTTTTTATAAAAATTCCCGTTTGAAATATGCAGTCCGTTTGCAGCTGCATTTTTAGACATTTTAACCAGGTCGATTGCCGGACCAAAATGCGACCATACGGCCAAACCGCCTTCGGGAACTTTAAATTCGGTATGATCTGAGAAATCCTGTTTTAAAACGTCACAGAATACATTTCGCCGCTCTTTGTAAATTTTTATTGATTTCCTGAAATGTCGGTCCATTTCGCCGGTATCAAACAAGGTTGCAAAAGCCTCTTCCATTAAAGTATCGCCTTGACGCTCTATTAATTTCCTGAGCGAAGCTGCCGCATTGATAAAATTTTCAGGCCCGGTCATAAATCCGATTCGCAATGCCGGTGCAAAAGTTTTAGACAGCGATCCGATGTAAATCACATTTTGGTTGTGATCGATACTCGCAAGCGGCAGATACGGTTTGTTTTCATAATGAAAGTCAAAATCATAATCGTCTTCAATAATCGCGAAACGGAATTCGCGGGCCAATTTTATTAATTTTAATCTTCTTTCGATGCTCATTGTAACGGTGGTCGGACAATGGTGGTGCGGAATGACATAAACCGCTTTAATTTCCTGATGGGTAAGTGCTTCTTCTAGAAAATCGACATCCATACCAAATTCATCAACAGGAATCCGCAGCAGCGAAGCACCGGTAAGCTTAAAAGTCGCATCGGCTGATAAATAATTGCAATGCCCAACGGCAATCCTATCGGTTGGCTCCAGTAACAAACGCGCGGCAATGTAAATGCCCATCTGGCTGCCTTTGGTAATCATAATATTTTCTGAATCCACTTTAAAACCTCTTGTGGTTGACAAGTAGTTTTCAACTGCAATCCTCAGATGTTCCGATCCTTTTGGATTGCCGTATTTTAGGAAATTCTTGCCGTAAAACCGTTTGGAAATGCTTCGGTATTCCCGCATCAATTCATCAACCGGAGCGAGCCGGACATCGGGAAAACCGTCGTCAATCGCTAAAACAGATTTTTGGAGATTTTGTGCCGCAACAGCATCCTGAAACCGGTTTGTCCAGATAAAAGGATCTGAAGGCAAAATGATTTTTTGGAATGCATTCGTTTGCTGTTTCGGAATTGTTGGCAAAGTGGAAAGCACAAATATTCCACGGGTTCCTATTGGTTCAGCCCAGCCTTGGCTGTTAAGTTCGTCATACGCGAGTTTGATTGTATTTCTGTTGATGCCAATGAGGTCGGAAAGCTTTCGGGAACTCGGCAATGCATCAGCGGGCTGAAGTGTTCCATCCGTAATCAATGCAATGAATTTGTTGCAAATCTGTATGTATAGTGGTATAATGGAATTCCTGTCTGGGTTAATCAATGTTTTGTATGGCAACATTTCAAACGTGTTTTTTATGGACTGTACTGATAAGACAATCTGATTATAAGAATTGGACAAAATTTCAAAGAAAGCCTACATTTTTGGGTTTGGGCCGTACCATATTTCAGAATTGGAATAGGGCAGCATTCGGATTAGGATTTAATTTTAACAAAAATAAATGAGGAAAGTTGTCCAATACTTTTCAGCTCATTTGTCATGATTTTAAAACAAACCACATGAAGATTTTAGCAAAAACATCGATTGGCGACATGCCTTTAAAAAACAGAATGGTCATGGCACCGATGACGCGGAGCCGTACCGATGAATCTGGCGTCGTTCCTGAACTGACTGCCTTATATTATTCCCAACGTGCCGGCGCAGGCCTCATTATTTCTGAAGCTATTAATATTTCCGAGCAGGCCATCGGACTTCCTTTTACGCCTGGAATTTATACGAAACACCAAATCGAAGCCTGGAAAAAAGTGACCGATGCCGTGCATGAAGCAGATGGTAAAATTTTTGCCCAGCTCTGGCATACCGGCCGCGCCGGGCACTCATTAAACCGAAACGGCGAGTTGCCGGTTTCATCTTCCGCGATTGCAATTGAAGGCCTTCAGATTTTTACGCCCGATGGCATGAAGCCTTATGAAACGCCGCGTGCATTGACTACAGAAGAAACCAGGCAAGTCGTTCAGGATTACAAAAATGCAGCGTTAAACGCGATTAAAGCCGGTTTTGATGGTGTTGAAGTGCAAGGCGGATTTGGCTTTCTTCCGAACCAGTTCCTCGCTGAATCCTCGAACACGAGAACCGATGAATATGGCGGAAGCATCGAAAACCGAAGCCGTTTCATCATTGAAATCATGACCGAAATTACGGCAGCAATCGGGTCAGACAGGGCCGGAATCAAACTTTCGCCAAGCAATACCTATCACAGCATTCAGGACAGCAACCAAAAAGCGGTTTATTCGTATCTTTTTGACCAATTGAATAAATTGCCAATTGCTTATTTTCATCTGATGCAGCCTTTGTTTCCTGCTGATGAATTGCCGCACCATCCAAAAGATGTGTTGGCCGCTTTTGGAAAAATGGTCAAAAAACACATCATCATCAATGGCGGTTACGATCGTGAAACTGCTGAAACGGAAATTGACAGCGACCGGGCACAATTTGTATCTTTCGGAAGTTTATTTTTGGCCAATCCCGATCTGCCAAAGCGATTTGCACAAAATGCCTACCTTAATGAAGCCGACAAAGCGACTATGTATGGCGGTGGCCACGAAGGCTATACCGATTATCCGTTTTTATAAATCAAAATAAGAAACCATGAAAATAGAAATCTGGTCTGACATTGCATGTCCTTATTGTTATGTTGGAAATGAAAATTTTGAAAACGCCCTGAAAGAATTCGGGCATAAATCCGAAATCGAAATTGTGATGCACAGTTTTGAACTTGAGCCAAACATCCGCGCAAATACCGGCGAGCGACAGCATCAGGCCGTAATGCGCAAATACCATCAAACTCCCGGGCAGGCGCAGTACACTTTAGACATGGCGACACTTGCCGGAAAACAGGCGGGAATTAAGATTGATTTTGATAAAGTCATCACAACAAACACGCTCGATGCGCATCGCCTGATGAAATTTGCCGAATCGAAAGATAAAGGAACCGAAATTAAAAACGCGCTTTTTAAAGCCTATTTTTCAGACGGCCGCCACATTGGAAACAAAGAAACACTCGCAGCAATTGCGATAGAAAACGGACTCGATGCAGATTCCATGTTGAAGAGCGATGCCTATTTTCATGAAGTCCGCCATGATGAAGCACGTGCCCAGCATTTGGGTATAAATAGTGTGCCTTATTTTACGTTCAATGACCAACATGTCATTGCCGGAGCGCGTCCTGTTGGTGTATTTGTCCAGATATTAGAACAATTCTGGCAGGAGGAAAATGTCAACACAAATGCAAAAAATGCAACTGCAGGCTGCGAAGGCGGCGCATGCACGATTTAAAAATTTATAACCAAAATCAAAATGACAAAAAGAACACGTGATATCGCACAGCTTTATTTAAGGCTGGCCTTAGGATTCGGTTTTATTTTACCGGTGATGGACCGATGGGGAATGCTTGGCGCGCCCGGAAAACCTAACGTAGGCTGGGGAAACTGGAATAATTTTACCAATTATACAAATTCGCTAATGCCGTATCTGGATTGGTCAAGTGCAGAATTACTGGGCTGGGCAGCCACGTTTTTCGAATTGGTTTTCGGGATTTTCCTTATCATCGGTTACCGCACAAAACTCGCAGCTTATGGGAGCTTTTTGTTAACACTTGCATTTGCGTTAAGCATGTTTTTCTTTGCCGGCTACCGCGCGCCATTTAATTACTCAGTATTTTCAGACAGCGCAGCGGCTTTGTTGCTGGCGAGTATTCCGGTTTACAGATGGAGTATTGATCATTTCGCGCAAAAACTAAAAACGGAATCCTAAAGAAACCGTTTGTTAATATATTATATCAAAAATGAAAAATGAAAAAAATTCAGCCTTGTAGCCACATTCAGGACATTACGGAAATCAAACATCCAAAAGCACATGTTTGTGAAGAATGCGTTAAAACAAACAGCGAATGGGTGCATTTAAGAACCTGCCAGAACTGCGGTGTGACGTTGTGCTGTGACAACTCTGTAAACCGTCACATGACCGCGCATTTTAATCAAACGAAACATCCTGTAGTAGTTTCCGCACAAGCTGGCGAACGTTGGATCTGGTGTTATGTAGATGAAATGTTTGCCGATTATTAGCCGGAATAAACACTTTCCCATAAATCGTCATCCCAATTTGCGAGGCCGGCGCCTAAAGCATAGGTACTGCGTAAAAATGCCAGCAGCTTTTCTTCACTGTTTTCAGATTGCTGCACGGCCGAATATGGAAGAATGAATTCCCTTAAATCGTTGTTGTAATACGCTTCTTCCGGAGCGACGCTTCCGTTTGAATAACCTTCAGGTTCCGGATATAAATAACAGTAAAATGCTGGTTCCGGAAGTCTGTCGCTGCCAGTCCAGAATCCGCAATCGCTGACTTCGCGCGAATACGCATCTTCGGCAACCCAATCCGGCATTCCGGGAATTCCACCCGGATGCTTTGGTGCGCGGCGGCCAGAGAAAAATGCCAGCGCCAGGTCAAATCCACCCCAGAAAAAATGAACCGGACTGCATTTGCCTTTAAAATCGCTTCGGAAAACCAGAAAAACATCCTGAATGAACCGCAGTGACTGATGAAAAGCCACAACTTGTTCTTCATCGTAAGTAGCATGAACGTGATCATTTTTAAACGGAATTGCATTGGCAATTTCTGATGGATATTGATTAATTTCAATGTCGATGTCGAGTTCAAGAAGCAGCTTGAAGATTTTGAAATAAAAATCCGCAACCGATAAATGATGCAGATCCATTCGCTTTAAACCGCCGGTGCATGTTGTGATTTTCAATTCGTGGGTTAAAAAATCAAAGTCAATCTGAAAATTGCGATTTTGATACGGCATTGCCTGAGTCGTCAGTCCGGTGGGCGTAATATGCAAAGTCACATGCCAAGAGTGGTTCATCCACGGAAGTGTTGCCAATTTTATCTTTCCTACAATTTGTGTCCAAAGCTGGATTGTTTCAAATGTTGCTTTTCCTTTTTCGTATGAGAGTTCAGGCCATTTTTTTTTCATGATTTTTTTATTTAAACATCGTTTCATCGAGCATCCAAAGCAGGCTGGCATTTCTTTGTTTGAAAATCCATTGGCCATTTTGCTTTTCGAAATAATCCGAATAACGGCCACTAAGTATGGCTTCTCTTGGCGTTCCGGAAATGGTTTTGTATAAAGTATAATAAGCACTTCCTTTTGCTGAAATGCCGTCTTCGTTAATTTCGATGACGATATTGGTCAGCTCGTGTGTTGTTGACGAACGGCCATCGGCTCGAGGCTGTATTAGATTTCCTGCCAATGCTTCAATTTCTCCACGCCCGGTTGCGGCAATATCGCCAATTTTAATTGATGCGTCTTTAAATAATTCGCCAAGTTCTTTGATATTGGCATCGTCATTTGCATACGCATAAGAGACCATTAAATTTGAAATGGAGCGTTCGTCAGATATCATATTTGTTTTCATTTTGCACGTTTATTTGTTATCCGACTTTTGTTACACCAAGCAAACCGCCGCCTGTCGCATCTATCACTTGCCCGTTAACCCAACGCGAATCATCGGAAGCAAGGAACGCTATAATGTCGCCAATGTCGCTTGGCTCGCCTACCCTTCCGTAGGTGTTTTGGCCCGCTGCCCAGTCTTTTAGTCCAGGTTCTGCAAACCAACTGCTCATGTCTGTATCGGTAAAGCCAGGCGCAACCGCATTCACGGTGATGTGGCGGCTGCCGAGATCCCAAGCCAGTGTGCGCGTCAGCGTACTGATGGCGCCTTTAGTAGCGGCATACATTGTTGCCATTGGACTGGCCATATAAGCTGCTGCTGAAGAAAGATTGATAATCCTTCCGCCGTCGTTCATCCTTTTTAAGCCGTGCTGAATGATGAATAACGGCGCTTTGACATTTACTGCAAACAAACGTTCGAAGTCTTCTTCAACGATTTCATCAACCCTTCCATAAACGACTTCACCGGCGTTGTTAACCAAAATATCAAGTCGGTCTGACTGTTCGTCAAATGCTTTCCAAAGCAGTTCCGCTGCATGTGGTTGTGATAAATCGGCGTGGATTGCAAAAGCAGATCCGCCTTCGGCTATAATGGTTGCTACAGTTTCCAGTGCCGAGTCTTTATTTTTTCCGTAATGTACCGCGACTCTTGCGCCATCCCTGGCCAGTCTTTCAGCAGTATATTTGCCAATTCCGCGGCTTGCGCCGGTAACTAACGCTGTTTTTCCTATAAGATTTTTCATGTTGTTTTTTTTAAGTGGATGATTTTACAATGAAGTTAATTTTTGAAACATTCGTAAATAAGCCAGTCGGCAGAAAACGCGCCGCCGCCAGTAAAGAGTAAAGTGATGGCCAACCCGATGATGAGCAGATGGTATTCAAATCCTTCACCTTCCTGCTTGCCCGTCCAGTTCATGAAAAATCCGATCTTGACATGGTTTGCCACAATCAGAATTCCGCTCATCAGGCAAATCATGCCCATCGCCCAGAATTTCGTCACCAGGCCGAGAATCAGGCAAATTGATCCAAAAAATTCCGTCGTAATCACGAGCAATCCCAACCAGTAAGGAACGTGCATCATTTTTGTAAAATAGTACATCGTATTTTTAAAACCGTCGCCGCCAAAAAGGCCCAATAATTTCTGGGAACCGTGTGCAATCATGATGCAGCCAATGGTAAGTCTAACGATAAGCCCCGGAAACGTGTCTTCGGTATTGAAAAAAAAGTCAAACATCATTTGTGTATTTTAAATTAATTCATGAATTTATAAAGTGTTTTTCAATAGCAATTGAACAGCTTTGGTCAACAGTCCGTTTGGCGTTTCAAATTCCTGCAGGATGCTGAAATGGTCAGCTCTCGGCACAATCAAAGCGTGGCCGGTATTTCCGGTATGCTTCCAGCTGTGCAAATAAGAGCTAGATTGTTTTTTGAAAGCATTGGTTTCCGAATCGCCCCAGGCAACGATCAGCGGAAGGTCATTTTTATGCATCAGCCGCAATGGGCTGGCGGTCAGGATTTGTTCCGCAGTAATGCGTACAGCTGGCTGAATAAAAGTCTGAGACACCGGTTCAAGATCATAAAGTCCGCTGATTGCTAAAATTCCTTTGACTGTATTTCTCGGCAAACTATAATCATCCCAATTGGTATTGATGGTCATCGCGGCAAGGTGTGCGCCGGCGGAATGTCCGGAAACAAAAATCCTTTCTGGATCGCCATTGTAATGCGAAATATTCTTTGCGGTCCATGCAATCGCTGATTTTACCTGACGCACCATTTCGGGAATGTTGACCTTTGGCGCCAGCCCATAAGTTACGATTACAACTGTGAATCCGGCATCATACGGACCGATCGCAGTAAAATCAAAATCATCGCCAATTCCCATGCGCCAGTAACCGCCGTGGATAAACAACAACACCGGCGAATCTGCTTCTTTTCCGGGATAGACCGTGAGCTTTTCCATATTCGTATGCCCATATGATACGACCACACGGTCGGTGAGCCTTTTTCGGGCCTTTTCGCTGCCGCTGACATAGCCTTTGATGTAGGTAGAAAAATTGGCTACAGCCGTTTCGACATTGTATTCGGCATCGAGTTGTTCCTGTGTGTCAAATTCGCCGTAAAGGTTTTTGATGGAGAAATGGTTTTCTGGAGCGTCGTCATATTCGTATTCCATATCGTAAATTTTGACTGCGTTTATTGCGGCAAAGTTTGCCCGAAAGTTGTTTTCTGCCCGAAATTTTGCCGTGTTGCTGACCGGATTACGCATAAAGCTGCGCCGGCGTAGGTTTAAATCCGCGTACGAACGGGTGGAAAGTACACGTCCCGTTACAGCCTCCTCGGCAAACTGACACCCGTCGTCTTCGTTTAAACGGGCAGAAAGCAAACTTTAAATATTTTATTTTGACTGGCTTTGGAACCAGGCTTCGAAACCAATCGTTCCTAATTTCGGGTTTTCTCCGGGAATTAAAGTATTGTCTTTTAGCTCGGCTCCAAAATAACGGGCATGAACATCTGCGGTGACTTTTCTCGGGTCTTTCTTTTCGTTTAAGTAACGCTGAACGAGTTCTGAAAGGCTGGTTTTTTCGGGACCGGCAATTTCGACTGTACCATTTAATGGTTTTCCAAGGACGATTTCGCACATTAGTGAAGCTACATCTTCAGAAGAAATGGGTTGTACAAAAGCCGGCGATAAATGAACGGTTTGCCCGTCGAAACCTGAATCGGCAATGCCGCCTAAAAATTCAAAAAATTGTGTCGAATGAATAATTGTATATGGAATCTTTGATTCTTTGATAAGTTTTTCCTGCGCCAGTTTTGCACGGAAATAACCGCTTTCCTGCAAGCGTTCGGTTCCGACTACAGACAGTGCAATGTGGTGCTCAATTCCGGCTTCGGCTTCGGCAGCGAGTATGTTGCGCCCTGAAGTTTCGAAAAATTCCAAAACTGCTTGGTCTTCAAATGAAGGTGAATTTGCCACATCGACAACAATGTCAGTCCCTGCAAAGGCTTCGGCAAGGCCTTCTCCGGTAATCGAATTTATTCCGAGTGACGGCGAACCCACAATCACCTCATGGTTAAGCTGGCGCAGCTTGTTTACTAATTTTGACCCAATGAGGCCGGTACCGCCAATGACTACAATTTTCATGATTTTGATTTTTAATTTATTAAACTTTAGTAAAATTACCCGAAGGATTCTTGAGTAGTGTATTCCAATTTGAAAATCAGGCATAGCCCAGATCCGAATAGCATTTAAAGGATGATGTTGTTTTTGGACTGCGGCAACGGCGGTAGGTTGGTTTCGCCGAGCATCTCACGCAAATCGATTTCAGCAATTGCGCAAATTTGGGATATCGGCACATCATTCGCGTTTCCTTCGAAAGGATTTTCAGTACTCTCGCCTACTTGCCCGAGTGAAGTGTACATCCATGAAATGATCACACTAAAAGGAATTACAAACCAGATCATATTTCCCGACAAGAATCCTACAGCACTTTCATTAAGCCGGTCAAATTCTTTCAGCAATCCGAACGGAAGCAATATGCAAAACAACCGCACCAACAGGTTATTGATTATCGCGTACTGCCTTGGATAAGGAGAATCTTTGATCTGTTCGCTTCGGCCCTGCTGGGCGTAAAAATCCTTTATTGCCCTTTGCATATCAACAAATTGCAGCACAACAATTTGCTGCGCATCATACAATTCACTTAAAGTCTTACTTTGAAGCGCCATAATTTGAGTGGCTTTATTCGACGACGCCATGATATACTGAAATTCGGTTGGCGGTAAGTATTTGGCCAATTCGGTTTCAAGCGTGCTTTCCTGTTCTGGAACCGAATAATACCGTTGGTATTCTGTATTGTGTTTTTTCGCGGTAGATTCCCAGATTCTGTTCTCTCGCATCGAATACCTTAGTGCTGTAAGCCACGCCAAATGCCGGTAAATTAACTCTTTTGCTTTGAGTGTATTACTTACAAAATCTCGGCTCGCAGTTCCCCAGGCACGGCTTCCGTTTAGGATTGCTGTCCATATTTGTTGGGCTTCGCCGGTTCGGTTGTAAGTCTGCGTATTTTTAAATCCTACGATAAAAGCCGTTGCAGTTCCCAGCATCGCGACAACGGTCCAGGGTATTCCGAGCCATTTTAATCCGCAGCACTGGTATAAAAAGACCGGGATTATTCCGATAAAAATCAATTGGTAGATGCTTTTTCTTGTCCAAAAGATAAATTCTGAAAGTTTGTATGATTTGCCTACGTGCATGTGCTATTTTTTAGGTTGATGCTTTAATGACAATCGAAATTTTTGTTTTGGACAAATGAATTGATAATTATTCGACCTCAACAATCATTTCAATTTCAACAGCCATATTCGAGAGCAGGGAATTTACGCCGATTGCTGTGCGTGCATGTTTGCCATTTTTACTGAAAATCTCGATAAGCAAATCAGAAAAACCGTTCACGACTTTTGCCTGATCATGGAAATTATTTTCACAGTTGACATAACCGTTTACTTTTATGATCCTTTTGATCCGGGACAATCCGCCAAGTTCATTCATCAAAATAGTGAGTTGATGTACAGCCGTCAGTTTTGCCGCGTGATAGCCTTGTTCGACCGAAAGCTCTTTTCCTAATTTGCCGTTTACGTACGTTCCATTTTCTTGCAAAGGCCCTTTTCCGGCCAGAAAAATCAGGTTTCCAACTCTGACAAAGTCAGCGTAATTGCCCAGCGGTTTTCCTTTTTCAGGAAATTTGATATTTAATTGCTGTAATTTTTCATCGCGGCTTTGGGAATGAAGAAAATGCCCTACTAGCAGTACGATAATGGCTAATGTGTATTTCATTTTTCAGATTTTAATAGCTCTTGTATTGACTTTTTATTTTTCACAATTGCTGAAGGACTGTAACCATATGCTTTCTTAAATACTTTTGAAAAATGCGACAAATCACCAAATCCGGTTTCGAGATAAATATCTGAAGGTTTTCTTTTTCCGGTGGATAACGCATCATACGCCGCCTGCAATCTTTGCTTTAAAAGCCAGTGTGAGGCTTTGCTTCCAAAAATTTTGAAGAAATCCCTTTGAAACGTTGAAACGCTACGCCCGGTTAATTCAGCGAATTTGCCAACAGGAATGTTGAACATATAATTGCGCAGCATGAATTCCCGAAGATCGATTTTGCCTGGATCATTAAAATTAAACAACCATTCAGAAAGATTATTATCCTGCTCCAAAAGCGCAAGTATGGCTTCTTCGAGCTTATGCCGTTTCATGACAGATGTTAACAGAGTCGATGATTTAAAATAAGGCATCAATGATTCAAAAAGGCTCATCAGCGAAGGCTTTGCTTCTAGTGAAATTACACCCTGAGCATCAACACCTTCTGTAGTTTTATGAAAATGATTTTTTATCGCATAGTCCTGCAGCAATTCTTTATCAAGGATGAAGACAATGACTTCATGCGGCGTTCCTACCCGTAATGGATGGCTTTCACATTTGACCAAATGGTTGCGTTTGACCAAAACGGTTTCTCCAGCCCGGTACATTCGTTCTCCGGATACATCGCGCAGTTGCATTTCTCCGCTGAGGATGTGAAATAACATGTGTTCACTAACCAGCTCGTCTGCAAATTGTTCTTTGTGCCATCCGATCGCATACGCAATATCCGGAAAAGCAATGTGTTGAAGTGCTGCTTTCATAATTGGTATAAATAACAAGGAGAAAACAATTTTGTCTTCTCCCTAGTGTGTTAATCTGACTTGGTTTTACATGGCCTGATGCAAAGGACGGATCGTAATTTCATTGATTGCGATGTTTCCCGGTTGGCTGATGGCGTAAATAACTGCATCTGCGATGGCGTCGGGATCTAATTTTGGGAATTGTTCGACTCCTCCAAACGTTTCAAAAATTTTCTGGCTCGTGATACTATGAAACAATTCTGTTTCGACTGCTCCCGGATATAAAGTGGTCACTTTGATTTTTCCTGCCAATTCTTCCCTGAGCGTTTCCATGATGGCACGAACAGCAAACTTGGTCCCCGAGTAAACACCACCGCCAAGATTAGTTTTCAAACCAGATGTAGATGAAGTGGCTAAAATGTGTCCGTTTCCTCTTTTAAGCATGTGCGGCAATACCGCATTGATGCCATAAAGCACACCTTTAATATTGGTATCAATCATACGATCCCACTCATCAACCTTTCCTTCTTCGAAAAATGAAACCGGCATAATTCCCGCATTGTTCCATAAAACGTCGACTTTCCCAAAAGCCAAAATGGTTTGTTGCACCAAATCGTCCAGGTCTTTTTTGACGGTGACATCTGTAGTAATGAATAAGGCATTTTCACCCAATTCTGATGCTAATGGTTCCAATTGTTCTGTTCTACGTGCTGCGAGTACGACTTTTGCTCCAAGGAAAATTAGTTTTTTGGCCGTCGCTGCACCCATTCCGCTGCTTGCGCCCGTAATGATGACTACTTTGTCTCTGATATTGTCCATGTTATTTTTATATTTTTGACAAAGTTAATCCAGCTTTTGGTGTCGAAGTTTGATTGGAACAGTCAATTCTAACGTGCTGAAATGGTCATTCACAATAATACATTCATCTAAAAAATGTTGAAAATTTACCGCTTGATAAACTTGCTGTTGTAAACATTCCCAGTTGTAGTATATGTTTTCACCAAGTAAACACCTTGCGGAAATCCGGTTACAGAAACTTTATTAAAACCTGTATTTACCACATGTATTTGCTGTCCGGCCGAATTGTAAATCACCGCTTTGGAAACAATCTGCCCTAGTATTGGACTGATGCTGAAGAAATCTTTTGCAGGATTTGGCCATATTACACCTTGTTGCTGTGTATTTTCATGGATGCCCAAAGAATTGCATTCGGCGGTAAGTTCATAAAGTGCTTCAAAACCTGGTATCGGCGACCATTCCCTGATGCTTGATCCGGTATGCACAGCTTCGCCATTGATCATCTCGACCGGCGTTATCGCCCACGCATTGGCATCTGAAATGACTCCCATCCAATACCGGCCGTTAACCGCAGCTCCGGATAATGCGATCGGCGAATCCAATTGCAGCGTTAACCCACGGATCGTAAATCCATAAGTGTCTTCATTGCCAAGTTCTTCAACATTGGTGATTTGCGTATTTTCAATTGTGAACAGCGTTTGGCCCGGAATTGGGTGCGCAACATCTTCAGGATCTTCGGGATCAGGAATGCTTGTGACGCTGTCGTAAAACCGCAAATGTGCAAACGTTGGAACTTCAACACTGGCGAGCGTTACCTTTACCTGCGAAATAACCATAGAAGATCCAGGTTCCATCGGAATATCGATCGCCGCCTTTGCGCCGCTCAGCGTATTGATGAACACGGCGTTTTGTTCGTCATTCGTATTGACAACAATCACATTGCAGGAAGTAGGCGTAACCTGAGATTGCAAATGCCCAAAGGCAAAAACAGTAAAAAAAAACAGTAAATTTTTAATCATTTTCATAAGGTTTTGAATTTAGTTGGTGTTGCTTTTGCCTGATATTCTAATATTTTTCAGGCGCTATTCTCAAAAATATCGAGAAACTTCCTGCCTTTACCAATCCAATTTTAAAATACCAGATGGCCCAATAATAACCTTGTTACTCTCCGGGCCTATAATAGAAATCATCAATCGAAGGCGCAAATTTACCCCAGTCAATTTTGAAGGTATGTTCAATCGAAAGCCTGAGCTTTACAAATGATGTTGGTTTAGAAATGAAAAAATTCGCACCGCAATTCCTGACTTTATTGATGTTGTAATGGTCGGAAGCTGTTGAGAGCACGACGACCGGAATATTTTTAAACCGGTCGCAGCCCTTGATTTCAGCAACGATTTCAAAACCCGATTTTCCAGGCATGTTCAAATCCATGAAAATGATTGATGGAGCCGGAATGAACTGCTGCAGCGAAGCAAGCAAATTGATGCCGCTTTCAAACAACACGACTTTTCCGGGGATTGTTGCGGCAGCTTCCTCAAATAAAAGCCGGTCGTCACAATCGTCATCTGCATAAAAAATAATGCGGTTGTTCATAATTTTGGCTTTTTTGCAAAGCGATTATTGGCGTTCTTTTACAGATATCGGATAGGCTTTTGACCGAAAGTCAAGCATCGGATCTGCAGTTTCAATTCCGGCAGGAAGATTGTTTGGGCTGAAACTAAGCGCTTTGTCCGCTTCGGGCGTATTTGATGAAATTTTAGTCAGTTCGATAACGCCCAAAAGTACTTTTTTACGATTGGCCGGCCATGCGATTGACGGATTTGCGATGTCATCACCTTGTTCCGATATTTCGGCATAAAGCCTGAATTTTACAGGATGCTTTGAGATGCGATGCCGAATTTCATCGAATAAATATTCCGGTCCGGATTGTGCGATCTGGGCTTCGGTTAAGATTTCCTCGCCGCCGTCGGCTATGAATTGGTAGCGAATAAAATGCGTTTCGTTTTTTCTATTCGTAAATTTAAACGAATTGACCCCGAAATAGTTGATCGAAGCATAACTTGCAGGCGTTTTTTGTGTCGTCAGAAAAGTTTTTGCAACCGGATGGGTTTCTAGAAATTTTTCAAGAGTATTTGGATGGAAGGTTTCTTTTGAACTGGCCGCGATTGAAAGCAGCAGCTCCCTAAACTGGTCAGAATCTGATGTGGGAAAGCCGTTAAAACTGTGTCCGACAATATCAGAAGAACTGCCGTCATCCATTATAAATTTGATCGCAAGGCCTCTTGGATTTGCCACCCCAATGTTATCCGGGATTGTCGGAATTCCCGTGAAATTCGAAAATCGCAGCATTACTTTCGAAGATTTTTTTTGCAGATGTGCCGCTTTCGTGATCGAAGCTGCACTTTTATCTGGCGTAAATTTACCTTCAAGAATAATCCCTTTGGCATGAACTGCCCGCGAATGATTGTTTCCAAAAGCTGTGTGAAGCGCATCGACAAGCTGTCCTGGAGACGATTTTTGTGTCTCTTGACCCTGAACGGATTCAGCGCCTGCGAGAATGACAATGGCAATGATGGAAAGCCGAGAAAATTGATTTGTTTTCATAATGATTTGTGTTAAAAATTAGGATTTGTTTTTGTATAACTGGTTTTTAAACTGTGCAGCATCTCATCGGTGATGGCATCTGCATACATTCCGTAAGCGTTGATGAGCACGCCTTTTAGGTTGTATTTTTCGGAAGAAATGGCGTAAAGGATCATTTCATCATCCGGGCTCGAATCGCCTTCAAAACGGTAAAAACTGTCGATTGCAAATTCGTTGTGGAAGATCTTGTACTGTCCGTTCCTGCATTCGAGGCAGTTTTGTTTCAGGTTAAAATCTTCAATGTAACCATCCGATTTCAGGTCGTTGATTCCTTCTGTTAAAGTGTCGTAAGATTTCATGCTATATAGGATTTGTTTGTATTACAGATTGAAAATATTGAAGGTTAGAATTCAGATTCAGCACTTATAGTCAGCAAAAGTATCCGAACATTTTTGTTGAACGATATACCAATTTCTGAATACATTATGGTCCAAATTGGACTAGCTAGGATTTGCTTTTTGGGCTGTACTCAACCGATACTGGTATACTAATTTTACCGAAAAATAAAAGAATCGATTGGATGTATTTCCACAATTATTAAAGTAAAATTCAACCAAATGGAAAAAAGACTCAATGTTTTTGAAAAAGGGCAGGCAGCATTAAAACCTTTGTTCGTCCTTGGATCCTACTTAAAACAATCGGCGATTGAAGTAGAACTCCGGGAACTGGTATATGTAAGAGTATCACAAATCAACGGCTGCGCTTATTGTATTGACATGCATTATAAAGATGCACGTGCGCATGGAGAAACCGAGCAAAGACTGTATGGCCTGACTGCTTGGAAAGAAACGCCGTATTATACCGATCGTGAAAGAGCCGCTTTGCGCTGGGCTGAAGCGGTAACCACATGCAAAGTTTCGGATAAAGTGTATGCCAATGCCAGAAAGCAATTTTCTGATGAAGAGCTCATCGACCTCACGATGGTTATCGCCAGCATCAATACCTGGAACCGAATCAACCTTTCTTTTCCGAATGAACCCGGAAGTTATCAGGTGGGCCAATTCGGATAAACCAATTACAATCACAAATTCAATATTAATCCATAAATAACAACAACATGAGCGAGTATTTAGTAGCAATCCACAGGGATTTGACAAGTAAAACACCAAAACCATCCGCCGAGCAAATGCAGGCTGCAATGAAACCTTACCAGGAATGGGTAGCGGGAATCGGCGCAAAAAACCAATTGGTAGGCACGCCAAAACGCTGGGATATCGACGGAAGAACCATCAGCAAAGACAAAGTTGCAAACGGGCCATTTGAACAGAACAATTTCTCGATAGGTGGACTTTTCCTGATCAAAGCCGACAGTTATGAAGAAGCTGTGGAAATTGCAAGCGGCTGCCCAATCATCGAATACGGCGCTGTTGTAGAAGTGAGAATGGCAATTCCACCGGTGGCATAAGCAATTTAAGAATCCTCAATCTGAAATTAATGGATAGATTAATTTTCAGGGCATAGTATCGAAAGTTTTTCGGTACTATGTTGTTTTAAGGAAGTTCTTAAAAAAACAGCAGCGCTTAATCGCAAATGGAATGAGATGACATCTTTTTTTTTCGTAATATTATTGCCAAACAGCTGAATTATGACTTGCTTAATCATCGACGACAATGCCATGGCGCGGAGCACATTGAGCCATCTTTGCTCTCAGGTGGCAAATTTAGAAGTGCTCGGAGAATGCTGCGACGCTATGGAAGCTTATAATTTCCTGCAAAACACGTCGGCAGATGTGCTTTTTCTGGACGTTGAAATGCCAGGAATGACAGGTTTGGAATTTACAAAAAACCTTAACAAAGAAGTCCTCATCATTTTTACCACTTCAAAAAGGGATTATGCGGTAGAAGCATTTGAATTGAATATCGTCGATTATCTTTTAAAACCCATTGCGCCTGCCAGATTTTTATTGGCGGTCAATAAAGCAAACGAAATTCACAAAAAAAACTCCGGCAGTCAGGAATTACAGACTGAAGATGATTTCATATTTGTGAGAGATGCTTCGGTGATGCGCCGCCTGCTTTTTGCAGATATTTTATACATTGAAGCAATGGGCGACTATGTGAAGTTTCACACGGCTCAAAAAATTTACACAGTTTACGGCACTTTGAAATTGATCGAACAACGGCTTCCGCCGACCCGTTTTTTACGCATTCACAGGTCGTTTATCATTGCCACTGATAAAGTAGACACGCTGGAAAACGGCGGACTCGCGATAAAAAACAAGTTTCTGCCCGTAGCCGAATCTTATAAAAAAGCATTGGTTTCCAGAATGAATATTCTATAATTTCTCTTCAAAATACCCAAATCAGGAACCAATGGATCCAATTGACAGCGTGCGTGAACGAAAAGTATTTAGCGTCTTAGTGATCATTACCTTTTTGGGAGGCGCGTTTTTTTTGATATTCATCCAGTACATTTCATCAAATTATATTGACGAATTGCTCAAGCAAAACAGTCAGCTGGCCACTGAAAACCTCAGCCTGACACAAAGAGATCAGCTGTATACTGCAGAAAAAAATGAGATACAGAAAAATAATATCCTAAAAAAAGACGCGTCCGCAATTCCGCATACAAAAGAATCAGACATTTTAATTCTAAACGACAGAATTGCGTTTAATGCCAACCTTGCGAGGAAATTCCTTCCTTATGCATTGTTATTTATTTTTTGCGTAGGTGCCGTTTTGTGCTGGTTTATCCTTTGGCAACTGCGGCAATTAAACCATTTGGTCATCAAGCTGGACTTGGCTGAAAAAACAGCACTCGAATCGGTTGTCATCAAGGAAAATTTTCTTGCCAATATGAGCCACGAGATCAGGACGCCGCTAAACGCGATTCTGGGATTCACAAATATCATCCAGCGCCGCGATATTGATCCTGAAATCACAAAATTTGCAACCGCGATAGACCAATCCGGACAGAATTTGCTGCGCATCGTAAACGAAATTCTCGACCTGTCTAAAATCGAAGCTGGAATGATGGAAATTATAAAAACTCCATTTCAACTGACTTCCGTTATCAAGTCGGTTGTTTCGCTATTCAGCCAAAACGAAAAAGGAATAGAACTAACGACGACCGTCGATTCGAAAGTTCCTGAACTGATTTTGGGTGATGCGTTAAGGCTTACGCAAATCCTTGTAAACCTTGTTGGCAACGCCATAAAGTTTAGCTCCGATGGCGAAATTAAGATTGTCGTTTCCGTTGAGAAAAAAGAACAACAAACAATATTTCTGGCGTTTCAGGTGATTGATAACGGAATCGGGATTGCTCCTGAAAAATTGGATTTGATCTTTGACCGCTTCCGGCAGGCGGAAGAATCCATTACGCGGCAATATGGCGGTACAGGTTTGGGATTATCGATCGTTAAAAATCTGATCCAACTTCAGCACGGCTCAATCTCGGCAAAAAGCCAACCTCAAAAAGGAACTGAGATCTTGTTTACGATTCCGTATGAGATGGCAAATGAGACCAAGGTGCTGCAACCTATTGTTACTACACAAAGCACAACAATCAATTCTCCCATGCATTTGCTTGTGGTCGAAGACAATGTCATGAACCAAAGTTTTATGGAACATTTGTTGGCAGAATGGAACTTCACGTTTACGACAGTCGCCGACGGCCAGCAAGCAATTGACGCTTTATTGCTTGAAAAATTCGATGCCATTTTGATGGACATCCAAATGCCAGTTCTAGATGGTTATGCAACCACTGCATACATCCGCGAAACCATTGGATCATCAGTTCCGATTATTGCCATGACTGCGCACACCATGCAGGGAGAAAAAGAAAAATGCCTCTCCAATGGAATGGACGCTTATATTTCAAAGCCGATCAGTCCCATTGAACTTTTTAAGTTACTGGGACAAATCGTTACCCAGGCGGTTGTCGACATCGACAAAATTCCTGAAGCCAGTATTATACCTGAATACCAATACATTAACTTGTCATACATTAAGGAAGTGAGTAACGGAAGTACGGCTTATGAGCGAATCATCACCGGCCAGTTCATTGAAAGCATTCCGAGTTTTTTAAATGCATTGAAAATTGCCTTTACCAACCAGGATTTCATATCATTAAACCAGACGGCACATAACATGAAAACCAGTATAGCTATTATGGGATTGCTTCCAAAGTGCGGCCATTTACTTATTCTTTTAGAGACTGCAAATAGTGATGATGATAACATATCGGTTGCGATTCAGGAATTAAGCAAAATTTGCGACCACGCGATTTTAGAAGCGAAAAATTTCCGGGATTCACTAGAATTTTGATACCATTAAGATCAATTAACCTTTACATTCAATTGAAATTCAACGCACTATAATTTATAGAACAAAGAAAATAATTAAACATTTAGGATTTTTACCTTAAAATACGTGGGATTTTTATTAAGTTTATCCGAAATCAAATAAAAACTACATGTTTTTAGAACTAGGCGTCAAACCGCAGAATAAATTTTGGAAGTATTTAGTTGGCTCATTAATTTTTCTGCTGGGATTTACCATTGGGCAAATCATGATCAGCCTGGTTGTTATGTTATTAGAATCGATCAACCACACTTCGAAATTACCGGCTATCGGAAGTGCCTCACTCGGCTATCTTCCGCCAAACGTAACTTTATTCTTACTCGCAATTGCTTATGTGATTTCTTTGGCAACGTTGTACTTTGTTTTCAGGTATCTGCACCGCCAAAACTGGATATCGGTGACCACTTCACGACCGAAAACCGACTGGAATCGTACCGTTTTTGCATTTGCCGTCAGTGCCATTTACTGGATTTTATGTTATTCGGTACTGGTTTATTTTTGGCCTGACGAACAAACATTCCAATTCAGGCCCATTCCCTTTTTGATCTTTTTCTGCATCCTGATCGTGCTGACATTCCTGCGTGCGATGACAGAACAAACCTTTTATTACGGCTACATGATGCAGGGATTTGCCAATCTCTGTGGAAATCGATGGTTTCCGCTGTTAATGGTTTCCATCGTATCATCGGTGATTTATGCAACACATCCGGAGATCAGCGCCATGGGATTTGTTGAAATGGCACTATTTCAGTTCATTTATTCTTTGTTCTTCTCTGTATTGGTTTTGATGGATGAAGGTATTGAACTCGCAATCGGGTTTGAAGCCGCAACACTACTTATCATGGAATCGTTTTTCACTTCAGAAGCAACGGCTTTAAAAACAGACGCGTTATTCACGACTTTTTACGATGAATCGGAAACTTCAGATTATGGTATCGGACTCGAAAATTACGTGATCCGCATCACGATCATCGTACTGTTTTTGCTGATTTGCGCCCAAAAATACCGATGGACAAACTGGAAAGAGAAACTTACAGGAAAAATAAATGTATCATTCGAACAACAAATTGAAGATACTGATTTAGCTGAAAACTAACTTTAAATACCACCACATGTTTTTAGAACAAGGAGTTAAGCCGCAGAATAAATTTTGGAAATATTTACTGGGTGCAGCTATAATCATATTAGGATTTAGTATTGGCCAAATATTGCTAGATTTGTTGGTCATTCTGGTTGCTTCATCGGACCATTCGTCCAAAATACCTGGAACGGCCAATCGTGCGCTGGGTTATCTACCTCCAAATGTGACTTTGTGTTTATTGATGATCACTTACCTAATCACCTTAGGTGTAATGTATCTCGTTTTCAGATATTTGCACCAACAAACATGGAAATCTTTCGTGACTTCAAGAGTGAAAATAAACTGGCCGCGAATTCTATTTGCCCTTTCCCTTGGCGCCGCATATTGGATTTTATGGTACAGTTCGCTTGTATATCTTTATCCTGCCGAACAGAAATTTGCATTCAAACCATTGCCATTTGCCCTTTACTTTTCCATCCTTTTTATTTTGACTTTCATTCGCTCGCTAACCGAACAATTGGTTTACGTGGGCTATCTGCTGCAGGGTTTTGCCAACCTTTCTAAAAATCGCTGGTTTCCGTTAATAATGGTTTCTGTCATATCCTCGGCAATTTATGCCACACACCCCGAAATTAGCGCCAGAGGGTTTATCACCATGTTTTCATACCAGTTCATATTGTCCTTTTTCTTATGCGTGATCACGTTAATGGACGAAGGCATCGAACTTGCTGTAGGATTTTGCGCGGCAAAGATGCTCATCAACCAATGCTTTTTCACGTCTGAAACAACGGCATTAAAAACAAGTGCTTTATTTGTAAGTATCGACACAGGTGAAAACAGCAGTTTTGTGCTCCAGGACTTTACCGGAAGATTCATCATCATTGCAATTTTCATTCTGATTTGCAGTAAAAAATACCATTGGCGCGACTGGCGATTCAAACTTTCAGGTAAAATTTTAACCGCCTGAAATTGGGATCCTAAAACCGATTTCTGCAAAAAGCTTATTGGCTGATCATCCCTTTCTGCCGTGTAGAACCCATCGTTTAACGAAAAACACCAATTAAAATTTCACTTCTTCTGTAGTTTTATATCAGACTTTTAAAACACCATCGCGGTGGTTTTATTGGTTCGGCAAATTTTCTATTGTCAGTTTTAACCGATTAATTCAAGAAAGATGCTTCCCTATAAAACACTGATCAATCCAGACAGAGCAGCCAAACTGCCGTTGTACGTCCAAATCTGTAATTCATTCATCAACCTCATCGACGAGCGGAAATTGCAGCCCGGAGACACTTTGCCTAGCACCCGAAAACTAGCCGATTTAATCCATGTGAATAGAAATACCGCGAATCTGGCTTATGAAGAACTCATCAGTCAGGGCTGGGCAGAATCGGTTAACAGAAAAGGCATTTTTGTACCTGCATCATTGCCATCGGCTTCAAAGCGAATTTCGAGAACATTGGAAAAAACACCAGATTTTAAAACGAGTTTTACCTGGATTAATAAATTTGAAAGTGAGGCTGCGCCTTTAAAATTTCAAAAACCGGTATTAATTATAGATGAAGGTTTTCCTGATGTCAGACTGGCGCCAATCGATCATTTGATGACCGAGTACCGAAGCATTTCCAAACGGTTTTCGGGCAAAAATTTCCTGAAATACGGGAATCCGAAAGGTGGCGAAAACCTGCGAAATTCCATCAGCAAATATTTATTGAATACACGCGGATTGGTCGCTTCCGCAGATGATATCCTGATCACAAAAGGAAGCCAGATGGGCATTTACCTTGCTGCACAATTGCTGATTGAACCCGGAGATTTTGTAGCCGTTGGGAATTCAAACCATTTGCTCGCCGATGCCACTTTCAAACTTTTCGGCGCAAATCTCCTGCGCATTCCGGTTGACCAAAACGGCATCGATACCGATTGTCTGGAATACGAACTGCAAACGAAAAAAATCAAAGCCCTTTATGTCATTCCGCAGCACCATTGCCCAACAACAGTGACCCTAAGCATTGAAAGAAGATTTAAATTGCTGGAACTTGCCAAAACGCATTCGTTTGCAATTATCGAGGATGATTTCGATTTCGAATTCCAATATGAAGACAACGCTTACATTCCGCTGGCGAGCATGGACAACCATCAAAGCGTCGTTTACATTGGATCATTTTCCAAAACATTTGCACCGTCGTTGCGGATTGGATTTCTTTCAGGACCGCAGGAATTCGTTGCTGCCGCGGCTACACTCCGGAAATACATGGATCGACAGGGTGACACGCTCTTAGAAGAATCATTTGCCTCTTTACTTGACAATGGCGAAATTGACCGGCATTTCCGCAAGGCTATTAAAATTTACAAAGAGCGTCGGAATGTGTTTTGCGACATGTTGGCGGCCACATTTGACGGAATAATCGAAATTAAAAAACCCGAAGGTGGTCTTGCGATCTGGGCCCGTTTTGATAAAAGTATCGATTTGATGAAAATGTCGAATCATGCTGCGGCTAATGGCTTACAGATTTGCAACGGAAATTCATACAAAAATGAGCAGTTTAAAGTCAACGGACTGCGAATGGGCTTTGCATCACTCGAAATTCCAGAGATGGAAAAAGCATTTGTGACCCTCAAAAAAGCAGTGGCAGCAACTGGTCCAGCGCCAACTTTAGCATTGGTACATAATTACACCAAAGTGTCGGCTTAATTTTATAATAACATCTGCAAATCAAAAATTTCCAACAACCACAAATAAAAAGATCAAAATGAAAACAAGTACAATTAAGCGGATCAATCCGCTTCTGGGCGCATTGTTTATGATGCTCGCCTTTAATGATTCCGATGAGCCAAAGCAAGCCATTAAGAATGTCGTGCTGGTTCACGGTGCTTTTTCTGACGGTTCGGGTTACAAGGCATTATTTGAAATCCTCACCAAAAAAGGCTACCATGTAACTGTCGTCCAAATTCCTTTGAGTTCGCTTGAAGCGGATGTACTGGCGACAACTTCCGCGCTTGACAAACAATACGGGCCTGTTATCCTTGTTGGCCATTCCTACGGTGGCTCGGTAATAACCCAGGCAGGAAATCATTCGAAAGTAGCCGCTTTGGTTTACCTGGCAGCGTACCAGCCTGACAAAGGCGAATCGGCCTTTGATTGGGCTCAAACCTTACCCAACGCATCGGAAAATGGAATCTTACCTCCGGATGACAAAGGCGTATTGTATTATGACCAGGCAAAATTTCATGCTGGATTTTGTGCGGACATTCCGAAAGAGCATGCCGATTTTATGTATGCTTCGCAAGGCATGTTTTATTTCAAGGCCATTGACGCAAAAATTACCGAAGCGGCGTGGCATACAAAACCAACGTACGGTATCGTTGCCACAGATGATAAAAGCATCAATCCCGATGTGCAGCGCAATATGTATGAACGTTCGAATACCAAAGTAACCGAAATTAAAAGCAGTCATGTTGTATTTATGTCGCATCCACAGGAAGTCGCAGATTTGATCGTACAGGTTTCAAAAGAAGTTAAACAATAATCGAATTTATTATGAAAACCAACTATCCCAGCTATGCAATTGCAATTTTTTCATCAATCTTAATCAACACAACAGCTATGTCACAAGAAAAAACCTTTAAGGGAGAAAATGATCCGCATATATTTACCGGTGTCAAATCCTTTTTAAAAGCACTAAATTCCGGCAACGGAAAACCCATTGAGCAATTAAGTCCAGCAGATGCGAGAGCCGTCTTAACGGGCGCACAAAATTCGGTCGAGGTCGATTATTCCGGGATTGAAGAATCAGAAAAGATCATTTCGCAAAACGGTTACAACGTTAAAATACACATTGTAAAACCTATAGGCACAAAAACAAACGCGCGGGTATTTATTTTCATCCATGGTGGCGGATGGGTTTTGGGCGATTATCCAACGCACCGAAGGCTGGTTCGCGACTTAGTTGTAAACAGTGGCGCGGTAGCTGTTTTTCCTGATTATACGCCGTCGCCCGAAGCGCGGTATCCGACAGCAATCAATGAAATTTATGCCGTAACCGAATGGGTTTCCAAAAACGGTAATGACATTGGCGTGGACGGAAAAAACCTCGCCATTGCCGGGAACAGTGTTGGCGGTAATATGGCAACGGCTGTTGCGCTAATGGCTAAAGACAACAATGGCCCAAAAATTAAATTACAGGTACTGCTTTGGCCGGTAACAGATGCCAATTTCGAAACTGGATCATATCACTCGTATGCCACCGGAAGATTTTTGACCAAAAACATGATGATTTGGTTTTGGGACAATTACCTGCCGGACGTTAAGAAACGAAAAGAAATATATGCGTCACCGCTTCGGGCAAGTTTAATGGATCTGAAAGGGCTTCCACCTGCGCTTGTACAAACCGCAGAAAATGACGTGCTGCGTGATGAAGGTGAAGCCTATGCCAGAAAGCTGGATGAAGCAGGGGTTTCGGTAACACTTACAAGGTATAGCGGCCTGATTCATGACTACGGGCTTTTAAATCCAATTGCGAAGCTTCCTGCTATTCAAACAGCGGTCTTGCAGGCAGCTGCTGTACTTAAAAAAAGTTTGCTTCATTGACTTCAGGGGGATTTTTAACCGCCGAACGCGCTGTTCCGGTAAGTTCTTTTTAAAAAAAGTTCCACAATAAAGATTGATTTTTGTATATCTTTGAAATATGAAAACGGCTATCGATCTTCCAGAATTTTACAGCAACCTGGATGATGCTGTAGCAATGCCTGAAAATTTTGCTGGCCACTTTGACGTCATCAGGGTTGAAGATTTGTCATTATCAAATGGCAAGCCGGCGCGTTACAGCAAGCGTACTTATTACAAAATAAGCCTTGTAACAGGACACAGCAAAATTCATTATGCAGATGCCATTTTCGAAATCTCAGGAACCACGCTACTGTTTACAAATCCGAAAATGCCTTACAGCTGGGAGCGTATCAGCGAAGAACAAACCGGCTATGTCTGCCTTTTTACCGATGATTTTTTTAAAGGCTTTGGAAACATCGCCGAATATCCTGTTTTTAAATTTCCACAAAATGCCGTCGTTTCTTTAGATTTGGAAACCGCTAAACGTTATGACGGTCTATTTTCACAGATTCGGGACGAACTTCGCAGTGCCTACCGTTTCCGTTATGACTTTTTACGAAGCATGACGATGCAGCTGATCCATGAGACACAAAAGAAGCAAACGGAAGAACAAACATTTCATAATAATTCCAATTCGCACGAAAGAATAGCCGAGGCATTCAATGATTTGCTCGAAGCTCAGTTTCCGATCGTCGTATCGAGCCAACAACTCAAAATTTACACACCTGCTGTTTTTGCCGAAAAACTAAACATCCACGTTAACCATTTAAACAAGGCGTTAAAAAGCGCCACCGGAAAAACCACATCCGAATCTATTAACAGAAGGATCATCTTAGAATCTGTCAATCTTCTCAAAAATACCAGTTGGACCATTTCGGAGATTGCGTGGTGTATGGGATTTGAACAACCGCAACATTACTCTTCCTTTTTCAAGAAAGTCACGTGTCTTTCCCCAAAAGAATTCCGAAAGCGCCAAATGGATTGATTGTTGTATTTTTTGGATTGTATAGCGTTAGCTGCAATAGCAGCTTTTAGAGAACTTTGCATTTCTAAATTATACCATTATGTGGACACAAGACAACATTCCGGACCAAACCGGAAAAACAGTACTGGTTACCGGAGCAAACAGCGGTCTGGGTTTTGAAATTGCAAAGGCACTTTACACAAAAGGTGCCCACGTCATCGTTGCAGCCAGAGATCAACAGAGAATTGATGAAGCAGCAGAAAAAATTAAAAATTCCGGTGGGAATGGAACCTTGGAAACTGCGACCCTAAATCTTGCCAACCTCGCACAAATAAAAACTTTCTCACAAGGCATTATCAGCAAACACCAACAACTGAATTTGCTGATTAATAATGCAGGCGTAATGATTCCGCCAGAAAGCAAAACAGATGATGGTTTTGAATTGCAGTTTGGCGTCAATTTCCTAGGGCATTTCGCCTTAACAGCCCAATTGTACCCATTATTGAAACAAACTCCGGGTTCACGAATTGTAACACTAAGCAGCGGCGCACATCACGCAGCAGAAGCTGTCGACTTCGAGAATCTAAAACTCGAAAAATCTTATGATGCATTCAGGGAATACGCCGTAAGCAAACTCGCTAACCTTCAGTTTATGGCGACATTACAGCGCAAGATCGAGATTTCAGGTGATGCTGTCATTTCTACATCCGCACATCCTGGTGTTAGCAAAACATCTTTATCGCGCCACATGCCAGAGGCCGATTACAATGCTGCAATTGAACAGTTTGGCGAATTGATGCCTGCATGGCAGGGAGCACTTCCGGCACTATTCGCAGC
>Ga0247815_10000545_pt1 | contig 29585 bp, 44 predicted proteins | sample UWRJL194509B1_FD_181014 | JGI IMG/M metagenome (GOLD analysis project Ga0247815, IMG submission 181014) | Plant litter microbial communities from Arlington Agricultural Research Station in Wisconsin, United States - UWRJ-L194-509B-1 | ecosystem: Environmental > Terrestrial > Plant litter >...
ACGCTCCCGCTCGAAGAGCTCGATGGGAATGCCGCCGCGAAGAACGCCGCCGTCAATACTGATGTTGCCAATGCGCGCAAGAGAAAACGCGAAAGCGGGGGTGGGCCTGGGGAGCCGGCACCGGCGCCGGACAAGCGAAGTGTGTCGCGCAAGTTGGACTTTGCGAGCTCGGCGGGGTCCACGAGCTGAGACCACATGCATGCAGAGCTTTAGACATTCCTTCCATTACACCGCTCGTTCGGTCATGCCTCTTGTTGCTCTATAGCTGCCCTCGGCATGCGACACTCTTTCGCTGTGCACCTCAAATATGCTAATGGGATCACATTAGGCCACCTGTGTGGCTTTGCGCTTCTTGCTTTGTTCACTCTGCAGCGACCCAGAAATGTGAATATGTTGAACAGGTGAGCGGCCATATGGCTGGCGGAAGGATGAGGAGCAGCAACTGCGAGCCACTTGACACACGGCCGCTACGTTCCAACATGGCATCGGAAGCCACGCAGTGTTAGTAAAATGACCACAGAGTATGTCAGGTTGGTGTTGATTTGAGTTTCATCGGATTCAACAGGAAAGAGCGGCTCCATGAGCCGGCCAATGATGGCGTCGGAAATCTCAAGAGGTGCGCCAACCAGTCCACAGGCAAGAGCAGCCACCACAACACAGGTGCGAGTGCGAAGCAATTGATTTATGAGTCGGATGATACATGCTGGCTACTGTTCGGCTTCCTGCTTGGGTACAGGGACACCGGCCGCGATGTAATACTTGGACGTATCGACACCATGATGTGGGTGATTCACAAAGTTGAACCTGCAACTAGATCAGTACAGTTCAGCGCTAAATTAATGGTCAACTCACCAAGGCATGGCATGGAAGAACAGTTGGGAGTACTGCGAGTTGCGGAAGGCTACGTTCTGAACCCATGGTGTCTGGCTGGACACGCCGTACAAGGGCAGGCCACGCTTCGCACGCTCTGTCATCTCCTGCATATCCAATTCTTGCTCGCGCTTGTTCTCATCCCAGCCCCAGAAGCGGGCTGAGCTTCGCTGGTATGCAAACAGGAAACCAAACGCGAAGCCGAGAGCACCACCGGCGCGGTAGCCCATTCGCAATTGCGCCTTAGTTTGCACTGTCGGATCGGCATATTCTATTCAAACGTGTGATTAGAAAACGTTGACTTGGATTCAAGAACGGCGAGAACGGACCGGCAAGTGCGAGAGTGGCAGGAATGCTAGCAGTCAAGCCAGCCCACCAGGCAAGGTCTGAAGGGCGAAAGTACTTTACGACGCGCTTTGCGTGTGGGTCCGCATCGATAAGCGGGTATGGCGGTTCGCCCGGCATCGCGGCGCGTGCTCAAGGTCCAAGGTCGGTGAATTTGCTTCAAACTCCGCGTTCCGCAACTCTGCCTCTTGTCGTCATGAAGCTCGACCCCAACGCCTCGCGCAAGGCACAGCGCTCGGCTGTCGCGTCTCCGTACGCCCGTACGACACAAAAGAAGCCGCAAAAGGAGGTATCGGCACTGGTACGTGTGCTTGGTCTCACTTGAATTCGCACACTGTGTCTGACTCTCGTGGCGCATGACCCTACCAGCCCTCGTCTGGCAGCTTCTCGTCCCTATTTTCGTTTATTACGGCTCCATTTAGGTCTAAAAAGAGAGATGAAGAGGATGCGCGGCCGCCATTGTCGGCTAGGGACTCGGAGGCAGAGGTTGCGGCGATTCTACCTACCGACTCCGATTCAGAGCCCGAGGATGAGGGCATGGACGTGTTTGGACCTTCGACTTCGATGAACCCAGCAGAACGACTGGCAATGCGTGGGCATGAGCTCGCACACGAATCCGTAAGCCCGCCTGTTTTTGAGAGGCCGATCCTGTCAACACCAAGGAACGACTCGCGGCACCCGAACTACTACGCTTCTAAGCCTCCCACCCTGCCACCCAATAGCCCACCTGTTCAATTCACAACTGGTCGCTCACCTACGCCGCTCGAGGATGCACAGGCCTCGATCGAACAGCTGCAGGGCTCGATGCGACACGACAAGATGAACGTTGTGTCCAATTTCATCAACCAGAAGCTCGCCAGTAACCAGCCGCTGAGCAAGATCGAGGCGTACGGACTTCGTGCGCTCATCGATGAGTCGGTTGATAGTGAGTCGAAGCTTGGACCATGATGTTCCGACCCGTGTCTGACCCTGTTGTGCAGATGGAGTGAAGCCACTTGCTGCCACGCCAAGCAGGAGCTTTGGCTTCAGTTCGCCTTCAACGCCGATTCGCTCATCCCAATCCGAGTCTGCTATTCCTCGTAGCGACGTCAACGGTATGGCCCAGTCGTACACGTTGCCGGACCTCACGAATGGCGGTCCACGCATTCCCGTCATGAACAAGAACCCCAACCCACCACTCGTATATCGCGGCGCCGGTCGAAGTGCACACAGGGTCCCACGAGGTAACACACCGGCTGCCAGTGGCAGCAATGGGCAGTCGCGGCCCAAGCCTGTCCGCTACCGCAGCAGCAAGTTTGGTGCTTCTGGAGCTGGCGTGCCTCCCGAGCCTGCACAACCAGCAGCGAACCAGCAGCAGGCTACCCCCGATGCGAAGCGGCGTCGGCTGGACGAGGATAACGATGTGTCCAACTCCAAGGGTAGTCCTGCGAAGCCTGTTACAAACGAAACCAACAGCACAGAGCTCGCGACGCCAGCACGTCAACGACCATTGTTCGGTATCGGACCTGCAACAACGAACATGCCGACAAAGCCCAGCCCGCTGCGCCAGAGCATGCGGCCGGACTCTCCTGGTTCGCCTGGCTCGCCTGGCTCCTCGCCGCAGGTTGGCGGCAAGGGGTTGCAGCGGTCATCTCCGCAAGGCAGCCCGCTCGTCCGCGAGGTCCTGCCCACCGTTGAAGAGTCACCAGTGCGCACGCGTTCGTTCGATGTGCTCTCGCAGGTCATCGCAAACAACACGCCGAAGAAGCCCGATCTGCCCGCTGTACAGAACCCATACGAGGCGTCAAGTCCATTCCGCACTACCCGACGCGCAGCGGCACGCAAGGTCGCCGCGCCGGCGAAACCTGCGGCACCAGAGAAGACGCCCGAGCCGGTGGAGAAGAAGCAACTGAGCGTGCTGGAGCTTATCGAGAAGACGGCGCCAGCGTCAATGAAGAAGACACCACGACCCAAGTCGCCATCGCCGCCGCGTCTGGTTCCAACACCGAGTCCCGCACCGACCCCCGCACCATCATTTGCACGCAGCTCGTATGCGCCAAGCCCGAGCGTGAACTTGGCAAAGGCGGCGCGGACAAATGGGTTCAAGCCTGCGAAGGAGGATGCGATGGATGAGAGCGAGGACCAGTCGGACAAGACGAATGTTGGCGGGAGCCTCTTTGCGCGCATCGGTGCAAAGACGCCGGAGCCGGTGGACGAGACGATCAACCTCATAGACGATGATGAGGAAGAGAAGGCTGGCGAAGGCGAGGAGGAGGATGAGCTTGAAGAGGAAGAAGTAGACGGTGGAGACGAAGTCGAGGAGATTGTCATGGACACGAACTCTGCCAGCACGTTTGCGACAGCTGGGGACAGGGCGATCAGCCCGACGCTGCTGCGTGATCCTTACCGCGCCAAGGAGCCGTCACCTCTTCGCCAGAGCTTCCAGCCCAAGTTGGACAGCCCGCCGGAAACACCAAAAGCCGGTAGCCCGCGTGTTCGTGCGACAGAGCTCGACGATGCAAAGCTGCCGACATTCACTTTCGAGCTGCCCAAGGCGGCAGCAGTGGAATCCGCTTTCGACGTTGCGACGACGCAGGCTGCGAAGTACAAGGCTGCGAACGCAGCTGTCAGTGCGCTGCCGACGTTTACCTTTGGTGCTGGGATGGCAAGCACATCGAGCGCCGCAACATCCGCGTTCTCGATCGCCCCACCGCCGGCTTCCGCCGCTGCACCCGCCTCCACCACTAGCTTCAACTGGGCTGCAGCTGGCATCAAGCCACCCACGTCGAGCACGACCAAATGGACATGTGGCGTCTGCATGATCTCCAACGACGCGGCGCTGGCCAAATGCGCAGCCTGCGAAGAGCCTCGCCCCGCTTCCGCGAATGATACTTCAGCGCCCAAGACGAACGGGTTTGACTGGGCCGCCGCTGGGATCAAGCCACCGGCAGCAAGTACCAGCAAGTGGGACTGCTCGGTTTGCATGATTGCAAACGACGTATCGCTGCAGCAGTGTGCGGCTTGCGAGTCACCTCGTCCAGGGGCGGCCCCTAGTGCGCCGCCCGTGTCGGCATTCAACTGGGGTGCGGCGGGGTTCAAGCCTCCGGCTGCGGCGACGGACGAATGGACGTGCACGATGTGTGCATGCAAGAGTCCCGCTTCGGCGAAGCAGTGTGTTGTCTGCGAGACGCCGAAATGAGGACACTTTATTTTACGAACTGTATCTCCACTACTTTTCTCGGTTGATGGTATCTTGTAGTTGTTCGGTCGTGATGACTTTACGGTACGATCGTTCACGCGCTTGGGAATGTCGATTGAACACAAATACGAACTCTCGGACTGCAGATTCTCTGCTCTCCTATTTGATTTTCCATATGCGGACAATTGTGCCGTTCGTCAATTATGCGCTCCGATACGGAAAGACAGGAGTTGACCGAGTAAGCGCGATCTGTCGGAGTCGCAACCCGCGTCGCCACTTGCCTTCTAACTCTCACAACATGGACCCGTTCGAAGTTCGCATGCAGTTCCTCGGCCTCTTACGAAAGCTCGACGCGTAAGCGCGCTTAATTGATTGCTCATCTTATGCCCTCACTGACATGACCCAGGAAGCAGGAGACGATCCAGAAAGTGGTATCGTTCGCGTTGAAGCACCTCGCGCGGTGCGGTGACGACTTGTGGGACTGTGTGATTGAAGAATGCACGCGTGGAAATGTCAATATGCGCATCAACATTCTATACATGCTCGATGCGCTTTGTGAGACCAGTCTGCTCACAGCACAGCACCATGTGAGTTGGTCCCTTCGCCTCTGAGAATGGCTATTGACATGGGATTTTCTATCTCTGCTATAGTTACAAACACATGCGGGCTCATCTTCTGCAACTACTGGGACACCAACAACCAGTTCACCGTCGGGTACGGCGGCGCTGCCGAGTACGAGCACCGCGACACCAGGCTACGTCAAGTATGTCGCACGAGACATGGATACGATCGTCGACCTCGTCGTCCCCGAGGAGGGCAATGGAGCCCTCAACCTCATGAGCACGCGTCAGGTGTGTTCGCGCTCCTTCCCAGTGGCATCGAGTCCTGGCTACATGCCTTCTAAATATCACTAACTCATGTACACGCAGGTTCTCGAGAACTGGCGCACGAAACGGATCATAGATCCTGCAATTATCGACGATGTTTTGCAGAGCTTGGATCAGCGGAAGGAGGCGTAAGATTCTCCGTTCGGAGTGCTGTCGCGCTGATTCTAACGAGATGGTTCTCGCAAGGCTGCACAACGTCGCAGGGTCCTCAGGAAAGACTTTCGTGCATAACAACATTCTTGCACGATTCCAGGAGGATCGAGAACGAGTGCGTTCTTTTTGGCACGGAACGATAGTTGAGCTGCAGACTGATGCTACCGTGTAGCACAAGCGACTGCGAGAGCGAAGATGGGCGCAGCCCGTATCTCAACTCACGGCGCCGTCACTCGCTGCGTTTTCATCCTCGTCTGACGGGACCGGTGCGTTTTGAATCCTCGTGACAGTTGGGCGAGACGAGTAGAGCTGACCCCGACTTGATCACAGACCCGCTCGATGTTGAATTTTCAAACGCATGGGAAACGACGAGTGACTGGAATGAAGACGATGAAGATGCTGCAAAGGAGGAGAACACTATTTGCTTCGGAAACGAAAACGGCGAGATGGCACCCGAGGTGCTGCCGCTTCAACCTACACCTCCGTATGCCACCAGTTCCGATACGCCAATGGACTTGGACCCTCAACCTCGCACTGCCCCTCAACTCCAGCCTCAGCAGCTAACCCAGCAGAGGCAGACACCTCCAACACCGATGGCGCCGCCCCGACAACCCCCACCTTCGACCAGACAACCTCATGCATCAGCTGCACAAACACACGTACATGCATCAGCAGCCCCTCACTACCCTCAGCAGCAGCAGCAGCAGTACTCGGGATATCATTCAGCGCAGGCGTCGCATTCACACGGGCAGCAGCAACACCCGCCTGCCAGCTCAGGAGCATGGCATGGTCAGATGCAGGGATCGGGTTGGGTACAGCCAGCACCGACGCCACAACACGAGCAGCACAATGCAAATCAACAAGGGAGAAGAACAAGCGGGGGTTGGGCACCGGTAAGCGGGCGCGGAGGGTAACTGTCATCTTGGATTCTGGTGGGGTGAACAAAACTGTTGTCTTGTTGCCAGCCCTTCCAGGCCTGGGACCTGGGTGGAATCTGTGCGCAACTTCATTCAATGTACTACGCACACTGTCGTTGTTCTTGTTTGCGGATCTTATCGTTGCGTCTTTCTGCGAATTGTGCTTGCATTTTTGAGGCAACATAAGTGCAACTTCCTCGCAAGCCTGCTAAAACCAAGTGCAAGTCTGCGGCGTCGGCACCGCTTGGTGCCGGCGCCAGTGATAACGTCTCTGCTTCAAGCCACGATGGACGCCCTGCCCGTCGACGTGTTCCAGGAAATCCTTAACCATCTAGTTAAGCCAATAGATTTGGAGACGCAGTGGCCTATCGCAAACTCGAAACCGCGAGCACTTAATCCGCTATTGGCAACTTGTCGCTTGTGGCGGGATGTGATCATGGGCACGCCTAGCGTGTGGTCGTGCATCCAGGTCAACGGCCCGATTGATGATCGGCACGTCGACTATGTGCGGCTCAGACTAGAACGATCAGGGAATATGCCCTTGGACATCTGTCTACAAGAGGTAGCTGGGTCAGAGTCCGAGTCCCCGGTCCGGGAAGATGAGAGCATCGACAAAGACCACCTCAGGTCAGCCCACCTACTCCAATGCTTTACACTCGTCTCTGGGCACTCGGAACGCATCAGGAGGCTAGAACTTTGGACCTCCACTGTCAGTCGTGATGACTTGAACGTCTTCAGCAAGTCATTACCTCTGCTAGAGGAGCTGATCCTCGTTCCGCCATGCGGTCGCTACGAGGATCTCATCCACGACGCATGGACTGTCACAGATTCACGGTATTTTCAAGGAATCCCTCGGCTGCGGCGGCTAGACTCGCACATTGCCTGTATGGTTCCCACGCACGAGATGCCAAAGCTTACGTTTCTGAGTATCTCGCTCCGCGGCTCGCCGGCCTATGACTTTCTGTGGCAAACGCTGGCTCTGACGCCGGCCCTCGAGGAGCTACATGTCTATTTTCCCAGAAATCAGTGGAGCATGGCTGATCCAGGAGCCCAAAACCACGGCCTAGCACTGCTCAACCTCGAACGGCTCGCAATTTTTGGGTATACGTCATTTTTTGTCTGGTTAGAGCAGTTGCATGCTCCGAATTTGACGACGCTCACTGTCAGCATTGAATGGTGCGACGTGATATCCCCGCTTTACCGAACATTACGCGACCAGATCCGTCATTTAATTATAACGACAGTTGATCCCGGTAGTGGCGGGTATATGGACACCACCGACACCATTGCGTTGGACGTACTTGAGTCGTTGTCGACCTTTGAACTTCGTGACATCCCAGAGATCATGCTCAGATCCAGTCGGCAAGGTTTCTTTCAACACCTGGTGGACCGTGTCGTCGAGTCTACAGATGCGTCTCCGTGGTCAGCTCGGGTTCCTGCCCTCGTCCTGCGCCGATGTAGGTTTAACTGGAGGGCGTGCGAGTCCCTCCTACGGTTCATAGGGGTTCGGCATGGCGCAAGCGCGGAATACGGACGGCCAATACTGCGTCTCGAACTCGTCGACACAACCTTCGTCAAGTACGGCTCGTACAAACCGGCAGGATATGATGATATCACGCACTACTTTACGAATGCCCGGTTCGAAAGAGTGTCCTTCGACCCTACCTTCGACCCTAGGCCATACCCGGACCCCGTTGACGAGTGGGACGAATGGTCTGATGCAGACGATGACGGCGGGGTCATTGGATGGCATATTTTCGACAGATAAGACTCGCCCGACTCTGTGGAAGACCCGTAGCTTAATTGATCGAGGCAGCGTCACGATGGTATCGGCCCAGGCGTGAAATAGAATGCCCCGCAAGATTCCTAAGTGACCGCTTTGCGGGCATCTTTGATAAATTGACTTATGGTTTTACTGTACTAGTCCACTAGTCCAGTCGGTCAGTTTATATTCATCAGTAAACACGAGTGCATTGTCCGATTGACCTCTGCGTGAGCTCAAGGTGATATGATTATGTCGCAAGCGGAATGAGTTATCGATCCCGCTCAGGAGATTGATGCTCCCGGCTGCACTGGGAACATGGTCTCGTCGGCATTGGATATGACGCATACCAAGTGACTGTAAAGCACCGTATGTGCAGCCTCCAACACACCCTGTTGGGAGGATATTACGGATAGACATCACGTGTTATTGTTGCGAGTACGCGTCACGTTTCTGAGATGAATAGCAGTTGCTTCTCGATAAAAGCTGGACAAGCCAAGTCCACGGTGACGGCGGCGCTCACTGCCGGCACCGGCGATCATATCTCTGATTCAGGCCACCATGGACACCCTGCCCGTCGACGTGTTCCAGGAGATCCTCGACCATCTCGTTCGGCCAATAACTTCAAACACAGAGTGGCCCATCGCGAATTCGGAATTGCGAGCCCTTTGTCCGCTATTAGCAACGTGTCGACTATGGCGGGATGTCATCTTGGGCATGCCCAGCATGTGGTCATGCGTTCAGGTCAATGGACCCATCGACGATCGGCACGTCGAATATGTGCGCGTCAGACTGGAAAGATCAAAGGATGTGCCCTTGGACGTCTGCTTGCGAGGTGTCAGGGAACCCGAGATCGAGTCAGACGATGAGGAACACGTTGACAAAGAGCAAGCAGCCCACCTGCTCAATTGCTTTATGCTCCTCTCGGCGCACCGAGAGCGCATAAGAAGGCTATATTTATGGGCCTTCAGCATTGGCCTCGATGACCTTGTCGTGTTCAATCGACCTTGGCCTTTGCTCGAGGAACTCATCCTTATTCCATCCAATGGGCACCATGAGTATCTTGTTCATAAAACTTGGGAGGGCACGCATCTGCGATACTTTAAAAACATGTCTCAACTACGGCGGCTTGATTCGCACATCGCCTGCATGGTCCCTACGCAGGAGATGCTCAATCTCTCGTATTTGAGCATCTCCGTCCGCGGTGCCCGGGTTTACGACTCGTTATGGGAGACACTCGCACTAACACCAGCACTAGAAGAGCTCAGGATTTATTTTCCCGCTTATCGATGGAGGGAGAGTGACCCAGGAGAGTCCCAAAGCCCGAGCCTATCCTTGCCACACCTTGAACGCCTTGCCGCGTACGGGTACACCAGATTTTTTGACTGGTCAGAGCAGTTGCACGCCCCGAATCTGACGACACTCACCGTCAGCATCGAATATTGCGACGTTATACCTCGATTGTATCGCGCGTTACGAGATCGGGTGCGCCATCTGATCGTGACAAGCGTCGACCCCCAGAGCGCCGGATACCTTGATGACACCGATACCATTGCGTTGGACGAATTCGAGTCACTGTCGACCTTTGAACTCTGCGACATTCGGGAGGCTATGCTTCAAGCGGACAGACAAGGCTTCTTCCAACACCTTGTAGACCGTGTCGAGTCTACCGATGGATCTGCGTGGCCGGCCCGAGTTCCCGTTCTCATCCTGCGTCGATGCAGGTTCAGTTGGAGGGCTTGCGAGTCTCTCCTGCGGTTCATAGGAGCCCGACATAGCGCAAGCGCGGAACATGGACGACCCATCCTGCGCCTCGAGCTCATCGACACGACCTTCATCAAGTATGGTTCATATAAACCGCCTGGGTTTGACGACATTGCACACTACTTCAGAACTGCTCAGTTCCAAAGAGCATACGTTGACCCGTGGCATGAACCTGCCGATGAGTGGGGCGACTGGTCTGACGCAGATGATGATGGCGGAGTTATTGGCTGGCACATTTTCGACGGGTTGGCTTCACCTGGCTCTGTGGATGACGCATAGATCGATTGATTTTCGACTGGATGTGCCTCGCGACGTGGATTGAGGGACAATGAGATATAATCAGCTAGCTCCTTTGCGGAAATTAGCGCTGTAACTACTTAATGGAGGCACAACTGGAGCCATCTGACACGAGGTAACAAAACTTGTACAAGCATTGACGAAGCAAGAGAGAAACGACACGATGCAGCGACAAGCTTGCGAGTAAGAATATGCTTCATGATTCTTGCCTTGCTTTGGATTCTTTTCGAGAAACAGGGAGTTGGTCGAAAGAATGGTCCGGATGATTCGCGCATGGGTGCAATAGTCCTCATTCCGTCACCATGTCCTCACGAAAGGACGAACCACTTCCTCAGCCCTCAGCGAACACCAAGCCCGCAAACTATCAAGAGATGTTTGATGTGCGCGTTTCGCCCGTGCACAATCCAGCCCCCTCCTGACGCTCACACATAGGGCCGGCACGTCGTGACCAAGTTCATTGACCCGTGCGAAGAAGTTTCGCGCCACGCACAAGAATGTATGATGCGCAGCAACAACCGCGACGACTGTTTGGCGTTCTTTCAGGCGTACCGCGACTGCAAGGCAGAGTGGCTCGAGGACAAACGCACCAGGCGGTTTGGTCGCGCGAAGATCCCGCCGTCACCGCCGAAACCAGAGGTGCAGGCTGAAGAGGGGACGAAGACTGCGTCGCGATAGCGTAGGTGATCGTGCAAAGAAAATGGTATGTACGATACAGAGTGTACTGTAAGTGATGCACGTCACGGTTGTCGAATTTCGTTTGGTCGCTCCCTGTCCAACATTCTGGATGATAGCTCTCTCTTTTGGCAGTGGTTAATGAGGTCGTCGTACATTAATCACTCTTTCATGCTGCGCCGCTCGGTGTCATTCAGTCATCTTTGCGCATCCCGTTCTAGTGCCGTCGCTTTGAACTACCAACGCCAGTTCAGCCAGTTCAATAACTCAACGCTTGTCCTCGCCCGCTGGCTTCAATATAGCGATCATAGTGTCACATTCCGCACTTTCAGATGTGCACCGCCTGAAACTTGACATGCGGCAACGCTTTTATGTTTCAGGAGAGCGGAATCATCTTCAGAGCAGCGCGTTCCAGCTCCTCGAAGTGGCCGCTTTGCATGCAGAGTCCACGGAATGCGCTACCCTCCTTCGTGATGAGTGCTGCCGGCGAGTCGAACTCAACAACTTGGCCTGCATCGAGGACTATAACGCGGTCGTAATCAATGATGGTGTTGAGCCTATGCGCGATGGTGAGTAGAATGCTGCCTTTAAACTGCTCGCGAATGGTGTTCTGGATTCTGTGATACTTATCTCAGCAGGAGGGCCTCCAGCGAAGACAGCTCACGTACTTCTGATCGGTCTCGTGGTCAACTGAAGCTGTGGACTCATCGAGGACGATGATGCCTGTGCTGCGGAGGAGGGCTCGCTGCAGTAGATGTCAACATGAAGCTCCAGAAGTGGCCAGAGTTTAAAAGCTACTTACGGCCATGGCGATGAGCTGGCGCTGGCCTGCGCTCCAGTTTGCACCGCTGTCGCTGACCTTGGACTCGAGCGTGATGATCATCGCGGGCTCTCCCGACGTGGTCGCCTCAACTGCATCTACTGGTAGATGAACCATGCGCAGCGCCTCTATGCATTCTGCGTCCGTGTGCTGTTTGAATGGGTCGAGGTTGTCACGAACAGTACCGTTGTACAGGATTGCGTCTTGGGGAATAAGCGTCAACCGTTCGCGAAGGTCCTGCACGCCGATGCGCGTGATGTCGCGGCCTGAGCAACTGTCAGAGCTACTCGGACGATTCCAGTAGAAAACCAACAGACCGCCGATGATAATCCTGCCTGCGTCTGGGTCTACAAAGCGGAAGAGAGACATGGCGAGGGTGCTCTTGCCGCTACCTGTGCGACCAACGATACCTATCTTCTCCCCAGCCTAAACAACGTAAGCTTCAGTTTGATAGTGTTCGCTTGTGCTGTGGCAGCGGCCTGACCTTGATGCGAAGGGAGACCCCGCGCAGTACGGGATCCAGATCGGCGGCATAGCTGAGCACAACGTTGTCGAAAACAATTCCTTCGCCCAGCAGCGGCCATGACGCAGGTAAGCCGCGGATGTGGCGAGGAGGCTCTGGCAGGGGTGTAAGGACAGCGCTCGAAGTCTCAGCACTACTGATCGCGTACCAGGTGGGAGCTCTATCATCTCGTAGATGCGCTCAACAGACGACATGGCAGTCTCCAGCTATTTTTGTGCAATTAAGAGAGATGTAATCACGGCAAGCGCGTCAAGCGCACCATTGTGTAGATCTTCATCCCGTCAAACAATTTAACAAGCATGCTCTGAGCCTGACGTTTGAAGTAAGTCAAATGTAGCTCTCGATAATTCTGATGGCCATACCTGGACGAGGACAATCGCTGCAAGGCCAGGCGAAATGCCGAGCCGCAAAGCGAGGAATGCGGAGATTCCGAATGTGAACGCGCCAAGTGTGTTGAATCTGTAGCGGAGCCACACGTCACAGACACCGGCTGAGATAGGTTAGCGAGGCAGATATAAGCCTGGGAGGGGTACCAACAGTAGTATAGCGTCCAGTGAAAGCTGTCGAGCAGCTTATACATCGCATCCATGAGTCTCGTCTCGGCATTGAATGCGCGGATCCTGCAGATAGGTTAGGAACACTCTCGCATCCAAGTTCAGTGAGCAGACATACGTAACAAGGCCTTGTAGCATCTCCCCAAATAGAGTCACCACAGGGGACCTGGTTGTCGACTGTAGACGACCGAGGTCGCGGGAGGCGGTGATGTACTAACGCGCAAAACTTAGCACAAGATGATGCGACAGTGGAAAGAACTGACTCCGCGAGCGACGTAGAGGTGCAGCCAGACGATGAGAACGAGAGGAACGGCAAATGGAGGTACACCATAGACAATCGTGCCGCTCGCAACGACAAAAGAGATGAACGCCGCGCCGACGTGCTGGAATCCGTACTGAATGTCAGCGTCGGCGCAGTCAATATCTAGACGGAGTGAGTACCACATGAGATTAGGGCGAGCCTCAAAACAAACACACCTTTCGAAAAGCGGGCAAGCGTCCGACCTGCCGGCGTCCGGTCGAAGAACCGCGTGGGCGAGCGCAGAACGGAATCAAGCATTTTGTGGAACAAAATGCGCGATGCACGAATTGCGCTCCAAATGGCAGGGAAAATGGCCACGATGACAAGAACTACGGTGGACAGTTCTGCACTAGCGGTTAGATAGCACACAATCCACCTTTGAAAGGCTACTTACGGAGACCAAGGTATACCAAAACGTAGGGATAGACGTGGACAGAAGCTGAAGGGAAGTCGAATACTCCCTTCCAACCTGTGGGGCGGTCGTATGATTCGACCCAGACTACAAGTGGGTGAGCCGGTGCCCAGGGAAAAGCGAAAGTCCACACACCCTTGATCCAGAACTTCTCAGCCAAAGAGCTGCCCTGCTGGACCAGCAAGCTGAGTGCAAATAGTGCAAATATCCAGTAAGACGCCGCCGAGAGATAGGTGGTGTAAACGGCGAGGCGAACAGAACCACTTCTGAGGCCGTCAGCAGGGCAATCGCGCAAATGAATGAACTTGAATGAACGCACGTCGCCTTGATTTCGGGTTCGACCAGTTTTTTCGGAGAAGCTGACACCATAGGACCAACCTCCTCTTCGCCCTTGACATGCTCAACTTCTGCCGCGAGCGGGGCGGCGATATTGATGATGCCTGCCAACAGTCCATCTGCGCGAAGGTCCTCCGTGGTACCTTGCGCAGTAATACGTCCATTACTCATCTGGACGACCCATCCGGCTTGAGCAGTCACTGCAGATAGGTGGTGGGTGACGAGAACGATGGTGCGACCGCGCATGAGAGGACCAACGAGGCACTTGTCAATCAACGCGGTTGCAGTGTGGGAGTCAACGGCGCTGAGAATGTCGTCTAACAACACCGTCTTTGTTCGTGCATATACAGCACGAGCTGACAGTACCGGATGAATACGCGAAGCGTCGATGCCAAGAAAAGGGCGTACCCAACGCGATGCGTGCCTTCTGTCCGCCTGAGAGGACTACACCACGCTGCACTGAAGTTAGCGCATGTTACATTGTCAACAGGAGGCACTCACATCGCCAATCTCCGTCTCATCCCCACTATCAAGTTGGCGCAGGTCTACCTCGAGTGCGCACGCTTCCAGGACTGCCCTGTAACGCTGCAGTTAGAGTCATTCGTCAGCCACGCACACGAGGGCGAGCATCAAAGCACACCTCTGGATCGTATGTAGAACCGAAGAGACTGCGCGGTCATGATGGTCAGCGAACCGCTCATAAGCCATTCTACGGAAGAGAACTTGCATATTTTCCTTGATAGTTTCTGTCCGAAAATTCAGTACCGAGATATATATCGCTGTGAGGAGACTAACTCGACTCGAGCCATGGGTGCTGCGCGCAGAAACTCACGCCTTCTACTAGGCCAACCTCAGAGTCAATATGGCAGGGGGTCTTCGGCAGCAGCACCATGCCAGATACGCAGTCCATCTCCCCGAGCAAGGCAGCGAGAACTGCATTGCGTTTAGCACAAGCAACAATTCTACAAAGACAAGGAGACGTACGAGACGACTTGCCACTGCCCGTCGGCCCAGAGACAACAGACAGACGACCACGAGGGAAGATGACGTTGATACCGCGCAGCTGAAAGACTGGCTCGCGTTCGGGAGTGGGAGACGGCAATGATTGAGATTGCGACTGAGGCGTCACCTTGCTGGCCTTGGTAAACCAGCGCTTGTACCACGGCAAAGACGTCGACTTCGCCGGAACACCGATAGGAGATGGCGAAATTGTAGGATCGTTGGTGTGCCACTGAAACGTCGCGTCAATGGCGCCAAGGCGCGAGTCGAACTGCCTCCCGGTAGTCTCGGTACTGATATCGTGCTTGAGTGACGATACCCAGGCAGGGACTTCGTTTTCATGAAGAAACGCGTCGATGCGCTTGACAGCCATCTTCACCATGGTCCACATTCCCAGCTGCTGGGGCCAACTGTTTACGTCGTCCGTTAAATTGGCAAGCGCAAGGATAGCCGGGAAAGCGGTAGCCACCGTGAGCTCATGGCCAGAGACGAGGGTGTACCATGCGAGGCTGATGCAAGCAATAAAGATCGGCACAACTTCCCATATTAGTTCGGCGACCGCCTCGATCGCGAGGAACTTGAACTGCTCCGCGAGCTCGGCTTTGCGCAGCTCCATAATGCGATCTATCCAACGCGTTTCCCAGCCACTGAACTTGATGAACTGAAAAGTGTAAAGGTATCAGAGGCAGCATGGGTAGATGTATGCAGAGAAACATACTCTCGCGGATTGGAGGAGCTCGTGGACAGCGCTGGTGCGGATGTCTAATACTGAATCAGCAGCGTGCCACATGTTTACCCACACAATGTCGCACCTCGTTGCTCAGACACGACACCAATTTGTTTCATCATTTTTCCCATGAGCCACGCAGTGAATGGCGTCGCCTGGGATAGTCAATCTTCAGCAATTAAGCAGAAGCAGTCGCTGAACAACACACGCACCACGAATAACATCGTATAGCCCACAAAGCCGCCAAGCCCAAGGACATCGAACAGGAAGTATGCGCTGATGGCGATGCGGATGGGCGACTCGAACACCGCAGTGAGGATGTTGGGCAGCATACCGAGCCGGCCAATGTCAACATTCACGAGCGAGATGACCTTGCCAATGTCGGCTTTGTTGGGCTGCTCGTCGCCCACGGAGCGGACAATGCCGGAGGTGTCAATGCGGACGAGCGCTTTGGTGCAGATGGAGCCTGTTACTTCGGCACGAGTACTAGAGGGTGCAGAAATGAGCGATGAATGGCAAGACAGATAATCGGACGACGAACCGAACGGTGAAGCGGCGGTGATACAGCTGGCTGACGACGCTGACATTGGCGCGAAGGACCAACAGCACGAAAGCGATGAATGTGTACAGATACGCGCTTCGAGCGTCGCCAGTCGCAACTTCAAACGGTGCGGTGAGAAGCGAGAGCAATGGGAGTTGAGAGCTCGGGCTGAATGACGTGTCCAGCGCGATGTCAGAGTTGGCTGGTTTAGACTCGATAGCCACGAGGATGTGACGGAGGAGAATCGGCTGGACGGAAACCAGGACTGCGTCGAGCATCTGGAGACGTGGGTGTCAACACAATCATAGAGGCAGGCTGCTCTCGAAAATGAGGAGCACATACCGTAGCAGAGGCCCATAGCGCAAGGTCACCAGAATTCGCCAGCAGGATACGCGACATGAGGCTCTTTTCGCGCCACAGCGGGATAAATTTTGTTGTGAGGAGGCGTGAACGACACTCAGTAGCGAGCTGCCAGATATCTGATTGCTCGAGCGGGCCGCGGCGGGCGCGGTTGATAAGAGGTTGGAGCCAGGTGACAGCAAGCCATTGTCCCAGAGTTGCGCAATCCTCGAGCTCAGGCTACGGCGCGGTTATCAGACAATGAGGCGAGAAAAACAGGAAATGGGTATGTTACGTACCGTATCTATATCCGCCCCGGGGGTGTTTGGACGAAGCGGTGTGTTGAGAACAAGCAAGGCACCAAGAAGACAGCCAGCGACGCGGGCGATGAAGAAAACCCCAGTAAAGTGGAGATTGCCGTCGAGTAGGTCGAGTAGAATCTCGACTGAGGCATCGCTCAAGTACAACAGGTAGATGGCAAGAAGCGAGTATGGCGGCCCAGTAGAAGTCGTCATCAGTGATGAGATGGTCGCATAGAGCTACCGCCAAGTTAGGTAACTGTCATACTGGAGTATGGTGCGTGCGTACCCAGACAAGAACACTGAGGGCATGAGGAACAATCTGCGAAGGAGAGACATCGAACGCATGGACGAGGAGGATGATGCTGTCTGCAAGCTCTGCAGCATTGATGACCGCATAGACGAGTGATTTGAGGCTACGCTGGACGAGAAAGCGACGCGACGTAAGGTACCGCTCCAAGTCCTCGGGGTCGCGTTTTGGTTCTACCTCTGATTTGAGGTCTTCTTCGGCTTAAGAGGGGGCGTCAATGATCATGTAGTAATCTCGGACAACGAGCTCGCACGTACAGAGGATGTCGCCAAGGACGACGCGTTCGCCCCGAGGTGGCAAGAGACTAATGACGAGAGAGACGGCGACGACGGCAAGAGGAAGCACCGTGCCCAAGCCGAGCTTGAGCCAGTGTACAACTGGGTCGACATTGTCGGAGGACATCGTCAGTCGCGACGAAGAACGAGGCAAGTTGGGTAGGAACACATCCTGTTAGCCACTCTTTATATAGCGTCTCAAGGTGCCACGCTGTTTGGATTGCTGAAATGACAAAACCACGCATTGTTGGGTGAGCTGGCGTGGCTAGATCGGATGCAACAGAACAACTCCAAAGCAGCAGAGACAACTTCTGGATCTCTCAATAGGCGTTCCAGACACGTCTCACCCACAATCAACGCCGATTTGCGCAATAACGCGTCGAGTAAGACTGGAGGCTGCTGAAGAGGTGAAAGCGAAGTGGCTGAGAGGGGGAAGAACCACGCGGTACAAGGTCACGCGCCATCAAAAGTCGCATCAGAATTTGATGCGAGAAGTCATGTTTTTGATGCGAGATTTGATGGCGAGACTGGATTGGTTCGGTGCTCCGTGGGGGCGGTGTGTACGTGCCGGAGAGGTGTGGCGTGCCAGGAGACTTTACTCTGGTTGGTCAGGCACAGCAGATAATTTGACACTGTAGTCACATCAGAGCTTCGGTGTATAGATAGAACCTCTGATGCGGATTGCGCGTTGGCTGGGACCTGGAACATCGTGTGTTTGCCTTCGACCCCTCTCCATAGCCTGTACCAAAGCGTGGTCTGGGTCACCGTACTCGCACGGGCACATCTGAGAAGTTCATGTGAAGGAAATGAATTATCAAAGGAGGTCGAGGTGAGTTCAGCTCACTGCAGGATGATATCGACCTGAAGTTCGCGAGACGGAGGAGGGGAAGCAGATGCGTCGCGGTTTAAACTTATTCAAACCCTTCAACCAAATCGCTTCACTTTCTGGTGTTATTCATAGCTCAAGGGTGCGTTGTGAGGCTTAAAATGCTTCACCATGAGTGTCTGGAAGTGAATTGGTTCATGGCGCACATGTTACCACCGATCAAGGTTCACACAAATTCTGTATGTACAAGCTCGTCACCAGCTACAAAGGCAGTTTGGCCGAGTGGTTAAGGCGCCGTGTTAAGGCCGCGGTCCGAAAGGGCGCAGGTTCGAGTCCTGCAGCTGTCAAATCTTTTTGGAGAGGGCCGGTCGAGGAGAGAGGTTTTGGTCTCCAGCGACATCTTTTGACCCAGACATATTCTCGCTTTACATCCCATAATAGATGTGGGCTTATAGTATGTCTCTAGCGTAAACGATATGTCTGGAGTGCCGTGTGGCTAGTCAGCATGGTTTGCGCGAGGCGTCGGCGCGGAGTAATATTGACTGGAGCCGCAGCGCGCAGATTGCGCAGTCCGCAGTGAAACAAAATGAACATGGCTCACGACGAGAAATCGAAGACCGTTGGGTCTTCAGTGTATTGAAACAAGAGCCTTATGGGAAGGGTAATGGCCTACAGTACGACAAAAGGACAGAGATGAGTTGAACAACTGGTTTTACAGCAGTCAGATAGGACGAGAGGACGACGATGGAAGCAATCAGATAACTCGGTCAAGGGGCAGCGAGCGAGTCCATAGGTGAGGTGCAAATGAGACGATCGGGGAGGAGGCGCGGAACCAATGATGACGAAGCATGCTGCGGCGTGGCGGTCTCACAGCCGGGTCACGGCCTTGGAGTCCAAAGGCATGCCTGGAACGATACACATAGTAAGCAAGGATGTCGGTGGCAGCGATACAATGTGAGTGCATACCAGAGGGGTCGATGCCGTGGCGCGCCAGGAAGCGCTGTTGCCGAAGGAGCCGTGCCTGGTCGAACCTGCTCAGTGGGCCACGTCGTGTCAGCGTATACTCTATATAGTCAGCAATAAGAAAGAGGTTCACGCACGATACGCCTTCACGCCGCATGATATCGCTGATTTCTGCTGCGCCAACTTCGTCCAGACCAGTGCGCGAGTCGCCGCCAAAGATGTTGCCCTCAAGATCGAACGTGCTTGAACTCAGACCCGCCGCGGCCTGATCGGAGAACGAATTGCCTGGCACAGAGTGGTAACCCAGATGACGGAAGTAAGGCATGCGGTTCGCGACGCGCGGCGGGACAAGTGGCGCCAGCTTCGCGCGTTGACGCCATACCACTGCACATTGTCGGTCAGCATAGGATATCAAAGATAATATCAAGATGGCTCACGTATGGCGATCACGGCAAAGAGGGACGCAACAGCAGAGAGAAGGAAGTACATCGTAAAACAACAGAAGACCAAGTCGCGCGCTGGCTTCGGTGCTAGCCGACTACGCCTTCTGCCCTTGCCCCTCTCTATCTCATCTTCAAACCTTGCCACACCATGGCTGACGAGCCACACCACACAGTTGGGACATCCAAATCGTACAAGCTCTTTGTGGGCGCGTACAGCAAACTTGCAAACAACCTGCTAAACAGGTGGACGATGGAAGACTTTGCGGCATGCTTCCCGAGCTACTGCGCCGACGCACCGGAGCAGGCTGCTGAGCTCCGCGCACGCGTCGGCCAAATCATGGCTGCATACATGCTCGAGCATGCCCAGCGCTTTCTCGACATTCACGATGCAGGCCCAGCGATCGATACATTGCACGCTGCAGCCTCAGCTGCAAGGGAACATGACCGCAGCGACCCACCACCGAAAGATGGATGGAGGCCAGAAATCGAGCCACGTACTGTTGTACGCGCACGGGTGATGCCGCTGCTCAAGCAAGAACGCGAAAGGCGAATGAAACTGTTGCAAGAGGTGCGCTACTTCCTCGCATTCATACAGAACTGCGTCTGAAGCGTGTCCTCGATAGCTCGAGCAAGAGAATGAACAGCTGGCAGAGAGGATAGAAGCTGCTGCTGCCGCCAAAGCCGATGCAGACGCTCAACTCACCGCGAGACTCGATGCGCTAGGAGCGGTACGTCGGCTGCTTTATTCGGCGCAGCACAATCTTACATGCTTTCAGGCGATCAACAAGTGGTCTGCAATACCAATGTCAGATCTCGAGGAATGGACGTACAACGCGCTGCAAGAGCGTCCAAAGTTTACTGGACGAGCAGCAGCGCAGTACGCCTCGTCAGACTCTGACCCGCTGCAACCTGGGACAGCATCTCAAGCAGGTTCTGCATCTATGTTCGCATCCTGATTTATTGCAGTTTCTACTCTGTACACTAGCGCATTGTGTTTTTGTAGTTGTGCCGACTGCGTAGCTTTATTGTAGACGCGATTTAAATCGGAGATTCGAATTTGGCCGTTATCGTCTGACCCGGCTTACTCAGTGGCTTGAAGCAAAGTTTACGCTGATACGTGGAAGGTCCTAATGAAACAATCCACTGAGAGTCACAGACCAGTTGGTATTGCAGTTGATAGTACACAGTGGATCTCAAGTTGAATCCTTATGTTAAAAGTGCTGCTGTAGCGTCCAAACGCTCCCAGAAGTGCAGCTTGATGGCCCCATAGAGACTAATAATTTAGCTCTTCTTCCCATTGAGCCAGCAAAGGCCCATGAGAATCCCATCGTACGGGCCGAGGTGGTCGAGAATGTTCGCGCCAAAAACGTTGGGCGTGTCTCCGATCGAGCAGTTCGGGCTCCTGTTCCATATGACCCAAAGTCAGACATCGCTTCATCTTCTAATTGTGATCCACTCACGTGTTGTCCTGTCCCGCACACTTGTACCATGAACTACCGTGAAGGAGTGTGTTGACGACATGGACCTCGCCGCTTGTGTGCTTGTACCCAAGGAAGCGTCCGGGCACGATGGGAATCGGGTCCTCGGTGTTGGTGATCCGGACATGATCGCCCAGGTTCGCATCAGCCCAGTTTGCCCAGTCATCGTTGCCAACGCGCGGAAGACCGTAGCTCCGGACTGAGATCTGTAGACTGGGGAAGTTTGTCCGGAAGTATGCAGCATCAAGAATGGCGATGGCGGCGCCTGCGTCAAGAAGAGTGAGCAAAGCTGGCTGAAGTGGGTGAATCGGAGACGAACCCAGCGAGTGACCGACGAAGACGACCTTCTTTGTCGCAAACTTGGTTGTCGCGTTTGTAACCGCTGTGCGGATGACGGCCCGAGTGCTGCAATGAATAATAAGGCTCTGATTTGCTCGGTTCAGGTGGATAACTTACTCGATGTGTGAGTCAAGGAAACCGTCGTGCACCGAGACGCCAGAGGGAATCCCGGGGAAGTCGGCCGCTGGGAGCGATGTTCGCCACAATTGCACGTCCGTTAGCACAGAGAGGCTGAAATTGGGGTTAGATGAGGAGGAAGGCTTGTGATGTCAGGACGCACAACTGTGTGGGATCTGTGCCCTGATCTCAAGAGTCAGCTCTGGGTCGGGTTACTAAACTCATACGCAAAGCGTACCTGGTGCGAGACGATGACACTCTTCAGTCCACTGTCGTACCCGACGAACCAGAATTGAACTCCATTTCCGTCACCGCCTGCTGCCGTTGGGGTAAAGTTCGGACTTTCTGCACAGTTGGCGCCGCAGTTCCATTGCAAGATTGTCTGAGGCCCACAGTACGCCGCAGCTGCGTAGTATGTGAACGGCCTGAACGACGTTATTGTTGACGTTGTCGTGATCTTGACCGCAGCAGGGTCCCGCGCCTCGAGCGTAGGTGCAGCCAGTACACCATGAGACCAGAGCGCTAACGCCGTCGCAATCGCAGACAATCCGGCGCGGAACGTCATTGCAGGGGTTAGCTGAGGACGAAGGCGGGGGAATGGTGGGGCGAGCGAACAACGCAAGGGCCTGAGCGACCGCCAGCACACGCATTGACTGGTATTAAAAGGCCAGTCGGCTCAGTTGAAGCCATGGATGCACGGGCACCATATGGTTGCTGTGGGGGCAGCTGCAGATCGGCGAGGCACCGAGTCACCGACAACCAGGGCGAGATCAACGCTCTGCGTTCAGATGAGCACGCCCATGAGGGTACTGACAGCCAAGGCCTCCCGCTGGCGTCTTCTCCCGCCCACACGTGACGGAACACGAGAAAACGAGAAACACAGACTCGATGGATTGAGAACGGCTGCAGGAATCCAGTCAGGCCAGTACAGGCGAAGTGGGTGGATTGCTTGCTGGCCGTTAGAACTTTGGCGTGATGCACCGCCCATCCCCCGCACTGTTTTCGGCCCGGCGTCGATCACCACGCGCTCGACAACCCGACGCACAGCCCGGAAGCACTTCGGTACAGTACACCAATACAATGAGTCCCGAAGAATTCGAGCCACGGAACGTGCCAAGCACGCCATGAAGCCATAGAAGTGGATCAGGAGGTGGTCAGTTGAGAGAAAGTTGTCGGGTTGCCGCGAGGATACAAATACATGCTGATTATACACCGGTCACGAACATTCTTCAATAGTGCGAGAAGCTGATGTTGAAGGAACGTGAGCTAAAACTGGTGGCGTCGCCGGTCGCCAGGAGCTCAAGCACAGCGGCAACGAAGCCGAGCGCGACTACCACGGTGCGCACCCGATGGTGTTGTTCCCATCGCTTGATAGCTGCATCTGTATGTGCGCCGGCGTTATACGCATGCAGTGCTGCTCAAGCGCGTCAGTCTATTGCTTCACCTCACAGTGGACAGGTCAGTCAGCTTCAACTCACCATGTTTGAGCCACTGAATATTCGGCCACATGAACATGCGGGTCCACGGGATCACAAAGAGTGCACTGAGCCCAGAATAGGCCAGCAACAGGCGGCGACGCGAACCAATTAGGCCAAATCCCGGTTGCGCGAAATAGGCCGCGGACAAGAACAGGAGGCTGGAGGACTCCAACAGCACCGGGAACAGTCGTGAGCTAGAGTCAAACAAGATGTTCCACGCGCGCAGGCGTTCTCCTGAGCCAAGAGACTGCAGTGTTGGGTACGCGGTCAGCGAGAGCCCGACCATGCCCCCTGAGCGAGTACTAGTGGTAAGAACGTCGGATATCGCCAATACGAAGCGTGATGCATACCTGCACCAATACCCATTCCCACTGTCGCGATAGCCCGCGCGGCATCTACATACCGTGCGGCCATTGCGCACAACGAAAGTTGGACGAGTGAGAGGGAAAGGTCTAAATCACGGAGTCGGGATCGACCGAATCATGACCTCACGAACGTGGAAGGTCACCTACGGATTTGTATCTACGTTCTTTGTAGTACAAGCATCACTAGCTATGAATTTGGTCCATGAATTGTTCGTCCTGGGCTCGCGGGATTATCCTGCGTGCCAAACGCGGTTGATTCGCAGAGGATCATTCGTTTGCGAAATACCGGCCTTCCTCTTGTCCTCTTCCCACCAGCTCACCTCGTCATGAGCGGGAAAGGGTACGCAGTAAAATAGTACATCGCTAGCTTGCGCTCACATAGCGCAGCGGAAGAGGCCTTGGGGTTAAGCGCACAAACCGCCATCGCAGGAAGTTGTACGACGAGTACGCCCTACCTCCCTTTCACACGTCTTCCTACCTCATATAAAACATCTCACGCAGTCGTTTTGGGTACGCCAAGCCTGCCCTGCGTCGTCTCGGGCGCCGGGGAGGTGTTGAGCGCTTCAACGCTTTCGTTTATGAGGAGATGCGTGGGTGCACGAAGACATTCCTACAACAGCTTCTTGACGACACGATATCACACACGCGACATGTCAAGCGGGATACTGTGACGGCGGAAGATGTCAGTTGGTGTTCCGTTCTTCAAATAAGTCGTCTCTCAATGCCAATTGAACTTCACCTACAGGTCGTCCGAGGGCTCAACCAGAGGAGGTGCAAACTGTATGGCTACGGTGTGTAATTCAAGCATTCGCGCCGTATGAATGTAGAGTAGTGGGTCCGTGTGAAACGGTTTTGCTCAATCAACGGTAGTGCACGCGCTTCTGAGCGAGGTGCTCCGAGTTGAGTGTGGCGGGTACAAATGCCCTCCTGCTGCAGGTGGTGACTCCTCCCATCCATTTCCAGCGGCTCCTCCACTATGACTTCGATGTTGCTGCATCTCCATCACTTCGTCATTGTGGGGTAAAGATATTCGCGTCGGAGCCGGTGGCCGCGCCATCGTGTCCGGGGAATCGTCCTGGTCAATGTAGTCGTACTAGGAGAAGTCAGCTTCAGTCTCGTTATGCCTAGCAATCCCGACGAACCGCAACCTCCCCCATGTCGGTCATGTCGATGCCAATATCTTCGTCTTCCTCACTAGCGCGTAACCTCAATCCTGGTATGATGTGCATGATCCAGCAAATGATTGTCTAAAAACCGCCTCAACCAACACGGAATGCAACGAAATAGCCAGCGTGACTGACAGTGACAACAAACGACCACCCAAGTCCTGCCGTCGAGTTGGCTAGCTGGAGACCGACTTGCTTCCAGTGATGGTCAACCCAGCCTCCTGCAATAACGGACACGCCATCTAGTGCTGCAATGTCTTTCTGCGCAAATATGCCAGTGAGGATCTAGCAAAAGTCAGATTAAGGGTCAACAGTGCTCTCTCACAAGCCCACAAGAGAAACTTACGTTGCCTATTAGTCCACCAATGAAGTGCGACGAAAATATCTACGAGGTTAGGAACGTTGAGTATCACTCGGAGTAGGGAAGCAAAACAAGTTCCTCACGTCGAGACAATCGTCGAATTCAAAGATGTCTGCGATGAGAGAGCCAAAATGAGTACACGTAGGAGATGCGAAGCGAAGCGAAATTATCTCACACTTGAGTTGCGTGGCGAAGCTGCAGATCGTGCCGGCTGCGACACCGAACGCTAATGAAGCCGCTGCAACATCGTCAGCGGTTATCAGACATGCAGGGCGAAGGAGCTCACGCGGTCCCACGAACCCTGACCCTGGAGTGATGGCCACCAGTCCTGCGATAGCGCCAGAGCAGAAGCCTATGGCCGACCACTGTCTTCCCGCGCGCCATTCCTGAGTTCAAGATAAGCTATAGGCACAAAGGCTCCCGCTCAGGTCGAGACTTACCCAGAGCAGCCAGGTGATCCCTCCGGTGCTCGCAGCAAGGTTCGTTACAACGACGGCATTGGCAGCGCGCAGGTTCGCAGACAGCAATGCGCCTCCATTGAATCCAAACCAGCCGTACCACATGAGGATGGTGCCAAGCACCACGTACGACGTGTTTTGCGGTCTGTATAGCAATCGCTCGGATCCGTAGCCAACCTGAAAATCCATATCGGATCAGGGAGCTGCTCTGATAAGGAAACATAGCTCTTACCCGAGGCCCTAAATAGATGCTCACTGCGAGCGCGGCTGCACCACCGGCGATGTGTACAGGAGTTCCTCCAGCCGAGTCGTACACTTTTAGTTTGTCGCTCCAGCCATGCGGATTCCACGTCCAGCTGGCAATTGGGCAGTACTGTATAACCGTTCAGCCTTCCGTTCTGGATGTCATTGCGGCGAAAGGCGAATGCACCACGAACGTGACCCACAGGAAGACCCAGACCATGATCGGGCCCAGGCGGCCCCGCTCAGCAAACGCACCAACAGCGAGCATGGTAGTGAATGCGGCGAACATGAGCTGATAGTTGAAGTGGACGAGAGTGGGTATGCGGGCGCTAGCGACTGAGGGTCCGTCGAGTACGCCGATCATCCCAGCGTGACCTGTGCGCCTGAGGTGAGCGCGATAGTAACAACAATAAGATGGGCCATCCTCAAATTAAACTTACGGAAGTCTCCGATGAACGATGAACCAGTTTCGCTGAAGACGAGCGAAAAGCTGGAGAGTGTTGTCTTAGCATTGAGGGTGGCAGCGCAGTGGCGTTCACGCACCCGAAGAGCATCCATTGCACCGATACAACAGCCAGAGTTGCCATGCCCAAGTAAATCATCGACAGGGCATTCTTCCTTCGCAAGAGCCCCGAGTAAAAGAATGCCACGCCGGGGGCCATAAGCCACACGAGAAACGTTCCCACGAGGACGAATGCAATGTCTCCAGGATGGTAAACTGACGATTGTCCAGTGTCGGGATTGTGGTGGACGATGTTACCCGACGCGTCCTCGCTAACGTTGACCATTGCGAGCGCGGCGTTCGCTCAGCAGGCGGACCAGATGCACGACAGGAACAAGCGAACGTGGGGCGCGGAGTGGGGAGAGGACAACCTGGACTAGACCACAAACAGGCACAACCGTTTGGATGCCAATCGTTATTCGGGACGACCTGACGCGCCCTGAGGTGGGCCGTGCTCTGTGGCTTGGACGTGGCGTGAGGGGAAGAGAACGGCCGCGCCAGCCGACGCCCAGAAAAGCATAATGATGAGCTGCGACAGTTCGGACACCTCAAACCGATTGTGCCGGCATCCCAGCCCATGCCTCGACTCGGAGGAGGCCGCGGGTTTAACTCCCCAGACACGGGGTAGCCGGCTGAAGAGCGTCTGTTAGAACCTGTCTGCAATGAAGACTGTCACACTGGATCTGCAGTTTTGGGTGTAGAAGAGGCCGTGAACGAGCCAGGGGGCATTCAGTACACGTGAAATCAAATTTAAAGCAGAATTTGGCCAGAAAGCGCCTGATGAACCACGCGACCGCCGCGTCGATGACAACGCAAGTTGTTCTTATGCCACGGGCGTGACCTCGTACATGCCGGCAGCGAAGTGCCAAGTCCACATGCTCGCAGCTAACAACCTGACAGCAGATAAGACCGACATAACCTGGGTTGGGCGCGGCAGGGTTAAGGAACGGTCGCGGCTGTATCCGACAAGTTCAACAACTTGTACTTCTGGACTTGCATCTACTCATCACTGCTTCCACGAAGTAACTCCGAAAACTCATGAAGAGATTATACTCACGAATGTACATGAGATTAAAGTACTTGCAGAGGGCTCGGTTGTATGTTTCAATCGCCGCGCTCCGCACTTTGCCTCCTATTCCGGCTTGCCGCGCGCGAGATGGACGACCCATGGGGGAATGCATGGGCGTCCACTTCCGCCACTGCATCTGTACCTGCAGATGACCCCTGGAAACCTGTGTCTGTGACGTCTGAGCCCATAGTGAGCGATACTGCGCCAACATGGGAGCCACCAGCATGGCCAAGCGATACACTCGACGATGATTCGGCAGCCATTTGGAACACTGGCGCGCAAACACCAACTGACGACGCGACAAATTCGGAACCTGCTGCAGATATTGAACCTGACATCGAGCCAGCTGAAGAGATTCAGGCTGAGGTCGAGGTCAAGACTGAGGTCGAAGCCGAAATCGAAGTCGAGGATGAGAATGAGGACGCGGAACTTGGCCCACCACCACCCGAAGTGCCTGCTATTATCACCTCACCTAGCCCACCTCGGAACGATGTACAACTACCTGGCAGCCCAGAGGGAGATGGGTTTGGGATGTTTGAGACTGCAGTCGTCAGTGACACTGCGCCAATTGACGACGCGTGGGCCGGCACAGACTCCGGCACAACATTCGATATTGATTCGTCGCGCGGAGTGGCCGCAGAAACTCCACTAGACGGCACGCGCGGTCTGTGGGGTCCTGGCCCAGAATCTGCTGTTTCAGACGGGGACGAACACGACGAGTGGGCACAGGCGTCTGCGCGCCAGCGGCTCGAGGAGGAGCGTGAGCGGCGATTCGTACGTCACGACCCTAGAACACGTCCAATCCAAGTATTCACGCGATTATCTAGCCGAGAGAAATCGTCAACACAGTTCTCGAGGCATGGGAGGAATTCGCACACGACCTCTATCCCAAGCCTACAACTGCAGACGACAAGCAAGAACCTGTAGACTCCGCAACAGCCGTCTTCGATGCGCGTCTTGAAGCTATCCCAGGCGTGTGCGTATGTTGCTTCTCCCCTGGCACACCAGCTAACTGGTGCTACAGTCCAGACCTCATCGCGTCTCTCGTGCCAGATTACAGCCTCCAACCTGTCGTGCCCTTTGCAAAAACAGCTACTTTTACTGCGCTGCGAACGTCCTTGCGCGCGACGAAGCATTACGCTGTCGTCCAACAGGGACCGCTCGCGCAGTTTTACAACTCGAAAGGCGCGAGCGCTTGGGAGTCGAGCGTGCGCGCCACTCCGTCTGTCCGCGCGGAAGATGACGATTGGCCGTTCTCCAAGCCTGCTCCTGAACCTGCGAAGGCTGCACCGACAACACAACAGAGCTCTGTTCCAGCAAAACCTGGTATTCTTGGAGGACTTTGGGGGCGTCGACCGAGCTCGCAACCCCCAGCACCCCATGCTCAAGAACCGTCGACTTCCACCGCAGGCTCTCGAACGGCATCGCCGCGACCAAGTATTGACAGCACGAGATCATCAACGCCGAGTCAGGTTGGGAAGGACATCCCATCTGTGGTCTTTCCTAGCGCTTCTTCAACGCTTCCAAGCCCGATTATCGCAGACTCAAATGCAGCGCAGGCCATACCGACGACGCCTACGACTGCGCCATCGGCTGTCTCGCGCTTTCTTGGCCGCTTCTCGCGAAAGAGTAGCACACCCACACCTGCTGCAAGTAGCGATGCTGACAACGGGCTCACGCTGTCATCGGATGACTTCGGCTTTCTCTCAGATGTTGGGCCAGCCTCCGGAAACTCACCGTTGTCACCAGAGGACGACTTCCTCTCGCACCTGTCTTCTCCGAGCGCCGGTGCGCTCATGTCATCCAAGCTCCCTCCGGCGCTGGCACCACCGCCGCGTTCGACCTTACCAGTTGCCGCGTCAAGGAGTATGCCAGCCGAAATTCTGTTCGCGGACGATGATGACGATGATGATCAGTTCTCCAGCATGCAGAAATCTACTGCGAGTGCAGCCGTACTTGACGCCGTATTAGGTGGTGGCATGGGTGCAAGCAGTTTCGACCAGGGTTACGCGCCTCTGTCATTCTCGCGTCCGCGCGGTCAAGTACAAAAATCGCAAAGCCAGCCAGCACCAGCTCTGCCTCCACCCCCGCCAGGACTCGCATCACCTCCAGGTGGCACGAGAGCCATACTCCCAAGTTCGTTGGTTGAACGTGAGCGCCGAGCAGCTGCAGTGAGCGCGCGAATCGAGGCGCAGCGACAACAGCACACTCAACAGTCGTCCATACCCTCGTTACCACCCCCCTCTTCTCCAGCTCCTCGCCCGCCTCCCAAGGTGGCCCCACCGCCAAATTCAATGCTTGCAGGCGACGACTTCGAGAGCTTCCTTGCGGGCGGCCCTTCAATGAACGGACGTGGCCCTGTGCCTGCCGTACCTGCCGCGCCGACAGCCGTCACTGTTGCCGCCGCCGCCGTTGTCGATGAGGACGACTTCGGAGATTTCGGAGACTTCATGAGTCCCGCAACTAGCCATCTTCCGCCTAAACCAAAATTACCAC
>Ga0247815_10000546_pt1 | contig 29583 bp, 25 predicted proteins | sample UWRJL194509B1_FD_181014 | JGI IMG/M metagenome (GOLD analysis project Ga0247815, IMG submission 181014) | Plant litter microbial communities from Arlington Agricultural Research Station in Wisconsin, United States - UWRJ-L194-509B-1 | ecosystem: Environmental > Terrestrial > Plant litter >...
TATTTCTTGAACAATTTGAAGTTTAAAAAACATACTGTAATCTTTCTGTGTGCGCTTTACATAGCGAAATTCTTGATCTTTTTCCATAATGATACTTTTTGTGTATCGCTATTTCAGGACAAGACAAATATATAATAAAAAAAGCTTCTCAATCGAGAAGCTTTTTTTACACCTTAAAATTCAATATTTGTCAGTATCTTTGAATATAAATACCAAATATTTTGAAATCGATCCTTTTAAAATCATTTTTTCTTTTTTTCATTGCGTTTCATCTTCAGTCACAAGAATTACTTCCTTTCGTAGAAAATTACAATAAATCAAATTATCAGGGTGACAATCAAATCTGGAATGTTGCACAGGGAAAAGATAACGCCATGTATTTTGCCAATAACCATTATTTATTGCGATACGATGGCGTAATATGGGAAAAATACACGCTTCCTAATAAAACTATTATTCGTTCGATTTTGATCGAAGGAGACCGAATTTATGCTGGATCTTACAAAGAATTTGGTTATTGGTATCGTGAAAATGGTAAAATGCATTATGTTTCGATTACCAAAAACCTGCGCTTATTTGCTGAAAAAGACAATGAAGAAATCTGGAAAATTTTCAGGTTCAATGGTTCCTTGTATTTTCAGTCGTTTAATGATGTTTTTATCTACGATGGACATCACATAAAGAAAATCAGATTTCCTTTTTTAATATCCTACTGTTTTGTAGTCGACCAGAATCTCTATGTTGCCTCTGTTGAAAAAGGAGTTTTCAAAATGGACGGAAATAAAATTGCAAATCCAAAAGGATGGAATGTCCTTAAGCACAGCGTTGTGCATGCCATCGAGAAATATCAAAATAAAACCTATGTTTTTACTCATAAAAATGGTGTTTTTGTCGCAGAGAAAAATGGTTTGGTTCCGTGGAATCATCCATTAAATGAAACTTTAAAAGCAGCAACAATTAATGTGGCTAAGTTTATCAAAAAAAATAAATTAATTATAGGAACGGGCAATCGAGGCGTTTTTATTTGTGATTTTACTGCCAATACGTATAAAAATATTGGCCGGGATAATGTTTTAATGAACAATTCTATTTTGAGTATTGGTGTTGACAAAGAAAATGATTTATGGCTTGGCTTAGACAACGGAATTGCTCATGTAGAAGTGAATTCTCCTATTTCGATTTTTTATGATAATTCAGGTATTTTAGGATCTGTGTATTCCGTTGCAGCCACTAATAAAGGATATTTGATTGCTACGAATCACGGCGTTTTCGAATTTGATTCGGGTAAATTCAAAATGATGCCTAATACACAGGGACAGTCCTGGAATATTACCAAAATCAATGACAAATATATTATCGGGCATAATGACGGCACATTTTCTTATGAGAATGGCGCTTTGGCCAAAATTAACAAGATAAGCGGGGGGTGGAATTTATCTAAAAGCAGTATCAACAATACTTATTTTCAGTCGACTTACAGTGGTATTTTAGTATACGATGATCCATCAGACCTTACTCATTACAAAACTATTAAAGGTCTTTTGAAGCCAATAAAATATGCAGCTCAAAATACGAAAAATGAAATCTGGGCAGCCGATAATTATCGTGGCCTTTACCGTGTTTTGTATACTGATGATTACCAGACCAAAAAGATTGAGAATGTTACGCAGCAAAGTAAAATAAAGAATGATTTTGGAGTTAAGATTTTTGAATTCAGAAGTGAAATTCTTTTCCTAATTAATAATTCATGGTATACCTATAATTCTATAGCTGATAAATTAGAAGAAAATAATATGTTTAATACCAATTTTAAGAACGTTTCTGATGTTATTGGTATTGATGAGGATCATTTTATGGTACTTCAAAACGGCATTTTATATCATATTTATGCAAACGGAAATAAATTTGTATGGAATATTATTCAGGAGAAATACTATAAAGGAAAGCTGATTAATGATAATTTGAAAATTTTTAAAAACGGCAGTCATTATCTTTTTAATCTCGACGACGGATTCATCTCGCTTCAGTTAAAATATGAAAATAAACAAAACACCGCAGTTAAGATTGAAGCTTTTAGTGATGAAAATTTGATTGTTAACGACAGTAAGATAAAATACAATACCGAATTAAAAATTAATGTGATTTCGGGAATATACGGCGCCAGTAAGCCTCATTTATTTTATAAGTTGAATAAAAACAATGATTTCATTCCTATTTCTGATGGATTAATTTTATTAAACAATTTAAGCAGTGGTTATCATTCATTGATTATTTATAAGCATGACGGTGCCAGTTATGATAAGGTGTCCGGCTTTGATTTTAAAGTTGCGCAGCCTTGGTATTTTTCGTTCCTGATGATTATTTTGTATTTTTTAATTATTGGGGCAGTATTATTCTTTTATTATAAATGGAATAAACTCCGCTACATGCAAAAATTAAAACTGCAGGCAGAAGAACTGAAACATCAGCGGGAAATTCTTGAAATGGAACTGAAAGCGGAAAATGAACTGAACATTCAGGAATATGAAAAACACATTTTAGAATTAGAACTGCAAACAAAATCATCTGAAGTTGCCGGAAAATCACTTTCTATTGCAAAACAAAGTGAAATGATCGAAAATATTCAGAGTATTCTCGATTCTGAAAAGGACTTTAATAAATTGAAAAGCGAAATCAAGAAAGCAATTAAGATTAATGAAGTAAATAAACACGAATGGGAAATTTTCGAAACCAATCTGAATCAGATTCATAACGAGTTTATCATTAATCTCTCTAAAAAATATCCCAATCTTACTCCAAAGGATATAAAACTATGTGTGTATCTCAAAATGAATCTTTCTTCTAAAGAAATTGCACCGATGATGAACATCTCTTTTAGAGGAGTTGAACTTCATAGATATCGTCTTAGAAAGAAGCTAAATCTTTCGCAGGAAGAAAATCTCTCGAAGTTTTTATTAAGTCTGTAAGTTTCGTATCGCTTTTTTAAGGATTTTATATTTTAACACATCATTTTTTATATAATTACGATACATCATTACTACATCATAAGGTTATGTTAATGAATTTTTATTAACAAATAATAGATTGATTTTTAGTGGTTTACGTATATTTTTTAACATAATGATGTAGCTGTGTAGTAGTGCTGTTTGATGTACTACAACGTTGTAATTGTTTAATTTGGCTCTACTAACTTAAACGATTACGAACTGTATGAAAAATTTTATTTTTAGCTTTTTAGCGCTCTTGCTTCTTCCAGCTTACATGTCTGGACAAGCAATTAAAGGAAAAGTAGTAGACAGCAGCGGAATGGGAGTTCCCGGAGCCATTATTAGTGCAGCGGAATCCAAAACATCTGTTGATGCTGATTTTGATGGAAATTTTACCATTAATGCCAAGACAGGAGAAATTCTAAAGGTTTCTATGTTAGGATTTGAAGCCGTTTCTGTGGCAGCAACTTCCGGTGTAATGTCTATAACATTAAAAGAGTCTGAAGAAACTGCTTTAAAAGAAGTAGTAGTTATTGGTTACGGAACCCGAAAAAAAATTGATAATACTTCTGCTGTCAGCTCAATCAGCTCAGAAGAAATTACCAAAATGAAGGTTGCCAATGCTTCTCAGGCTATACAAGGTAAGGCTGCCGGAGTTCAGGTTTCTACGTCAGATGCTCCTGGAAGTACACCTTCAGTAATTATCAGGGGAGCCGGTACTGCATTAGGAGGAAGAAATCCTTTATATGTTGTAGACGGTATGCCAACTGAAAATATCAACAACATTAATACTAATGATATTACATCTTACGAAGTTTTAAAAGATGCTTCATCGTTAGCTATTTATGGAACAAGAGGTGCGAATGGGGTAATTATGATTACAACCAAGTCTGGAAAAGGAAAAATGACTGTTGATGTTGAAAGCTTTGCAGGTTTTAGAACTCCTCTAAAAAATGTAAAAATGGCAAATAGCGATGAATATGTTCGCTTTAGTAATGCCGCCTATATCAAAGATTTTCCTCAGGGAAGATTTGCTGCAAATCAGCCTTACAACACCAATTGGTTTGATGCCATCACAAGAACAGGATCTTTTACCCAGAATAATATCGCAATCTCTGGATCTTCAGAAAATGTAAAATACTTTTTTAGTGTTGGAAATTATGAAGAAAAAGGAATTCTGAATGGATCAGATTACGGACGTACTACGATAAGAAACAATAATGAGTTTAAGCTTTCAGAAAAATTGAGACTTACTCAAAATTTAAGTGTAACTACTATCAAAAGTACGCCAATGCCATTAAGTGCATTTACAAATGCTTACAGACAGTCACCGCTGGTTCCTGTTCGTTATCCTGACGGGAAATATGGCGTGCCATTTGTTTCGAATGGAGTGGTAGCTGAAACTGGAGCGTCATTTAACAATGTTGGAAATCCGGTGCCTCAGTTAGATTACACAGATGAACAGCAGCAAAGTGTCATCCTTCAGGGAGGTTTGAAATTGGATTATGATATTATCAAATCATTAAAATTCACATCACAATTTAATGGAGAATTTTATACGTACAAACAATACAATTATGTTGATAATGTAGCACTTTGGCTCTCAGTAGATCCTAGTCGTGTAGAATCAGGTTACCCTTCCAGTTTAAATGTAAATACTTTGACCAGAGGAAGAGACCAATATTTTAACTGGAATTTGTCTAATTACCTGACTTATAATAAAGTTTTTGCAGAAATTCATGATATTGAAGTTACTGCGGGTATTGAGGCGAATGTGCAGGGTACCAGAGAAAAATTAACTGTTGACAGAAAAAATGTAAATCCAAATTCTAATTATTGGTCTTTAAAAGATATTAATGTTGCCAGTGCAGTAACAGGTTATAAAGATGAGGCGCTGAATCAAAGGAGATTAGCATCATATTTTGCACGTTTTCAATACAAACTGCTTGACAGATATTTAGTTACAGGTACTGTAAGACGTGACGGATCATCACAATTTGCTGAAGACAAACGCTGGGGAACATTTCCGTCAGTTGGTTTAGGATGGATTGTAACTAAAGAAAGTTTCCTGAGTAATGTAGAAGCACTTAATTTACTAAAAATACGTGGATCTTGGGGTAGATTAGGAAATCAAAACGTACCGCTTAATACTCAGGTATTTACTTCTGGAGTAGATTATCCGGATCTTGGTTCAGGTACAACAATTAATTCGCAGGTTGATCCTAATTTATCTTGGGAGATTGTTGAAGAACTTTCAGGAGGTTTTGATTTTGAGCTATTTAGCAATAGATTAAAAGGATCTTTTGATTTGTATGACAAGACTACAACAAATACGATTTTAAATGTTAAGCCATATTCAACTTCAGGAATTACATTAGCGACACCGGCACACGTTGGAGAAGTTTCTAATAAAGGTTACGAAATTGCATTGCGCTGGGATGATAAAATAAGCGATAATTTGAGTTACTGGGTTGGAGGTAATTTTTCTCATAATAAAAATGAGCTTACCAGTCTTAAAAATGTTCAATTATCTCCAATTATTGGAGGAAGCCTGGGAAATGGCCAAAACACCAAAATACTTGATAATACATCAGTAGGACAGCCTTTAGGCAGCTTTTATATGTATGAATTTGCCGGCATTGATCCAGCAAATGGAAGCATGTTATACTACACCGCAAACGGAGATAAAGTAGTGCAGACAGCATTAAACGAAAGAACCGATAAAAAATATGTAGGATCACTTTTACCTACTTCTACTTACGGGGTTACCTTAGGTTTAAATTATAAAAATGTTGATTTTTCTGTTGATGGTTACGGAACAGGAGGAGCAAAAGTGTACAATGGTAAAAAAGCACAACGTTTTGGAGGTGAAAATATAGAAGCTTCAGTAGCACGTGATTTCTGGACACCGACAAATACAACAGCTGCTAATCCGGCACCTTCTAACGAGACACCTTACGCTTCAACGTTTTATTTGGAATCAGCTGATTTCTTTAGAATCAATAACATTACTTTAGGATACAAACTTCCATTAAAGGATGATCAGTTTTTTAGCTTTTGCAGAATATATGTAAACGCAATCAATCCATTCATCTCTCAAAAATTCTCAGGATTCTCACCTGATGTTACTAGCGATGGTAAATTGGTTGAAGGTACTCAGGGAGTTGAGTTAGATGCTTACCCTTCATTGAGATCATTTGTTATAGGTGCTAATTTTAAATTTTAATATTATGAAAAAAATATATATATCCATGTTTGTGCTTTCTGGATTACTCTTTGCAGGATGCGCAGATGACTTTTTAGATGTAAATCCCACAGAGTCAATACCAGCTGATATAGAGCTGGTAAATAATGATGCAGGAGCTAGTGGTTTTGTAACAGCAATTTACAATCAATTTTTAGGCTGGGACATGTCTTCTTTTGCCTGGAACGCTGTTTCAAGTATCATTTCAGACGATGCAGATAAAGGTTCAGATCCCGGAGATGCCGGTACTGATAAAGATATAATTGATGCTTTAACATATAATGCTTCAACTCCGTCATTTCAATCAACTTGGGATGCTAATTATGCCGGAATAAACAGATGTAATCAGGCTTTGGCTATTTTTCCTAAGCTGACTAAAGTAACACCGGGTTTAAAAGTGAGATTAGAGGGAGAAGCAAAATTTTTTAGAGCTTTTATGTATTTTACTTTAGTAAAAGGATTTGGCGGCGTTCCGATTGTAGATCATCTTCCGCTTCCTGCTTCAGAGTCAGACAGAATCATGCAGTTAACCCGTAAAACACCGGCAGAAGTGTATGCATTTATAGAAAAAGACTTAAATGATGCTATTGCTAATTTACCGGAAAAATCAGCGTATGCTGCTCAGGATAAAAGCCGCGTTTCTAAAGGATCTGCTTATGCTTTGTTGGCAAAAGTAAATTTATATCAAAAAAATTGGCAGAAAGTAATTGACAATTGTGATAAAGTAACGGGTTATTCTTTAGTAGCAGATTATGCTGCACAATTTAAAAAACAAGGTGAATTTGGTCCCGAATCTATTTTTGAAATTGACGGAATTGGTTCCACTTCAAGTCCTGGTTTTGGAATAGGAAATTACTCTGTTTCTCAGGCACCGCGTGGTGCAGGAGGCTGGGGCTGGGGTTTCAATACACCAACTCAAGGTTTGGCAAATGCGTATGAAGCAGGCGACGTAAGAAGAGCAGCAACAATTATTTTCAGAGGATCAGTTTTGTATGATGGCAGAGAAATACCTTCAACCGTTGCCAACGCAATGTACAATTACAAAGCCTATTCATCAGATTTTTATAATCAGGAATTTACAGATACCAATCTTAGATATTTAAGATATGCTGAAGTAATCTTAATGAAAGCAGAAGCTTTGAATGAATTAGGTCAGACGGCAGCAGCTATTCCATTGATAAATCAAATTCGTAAAAGGGCAGGCTTAGGAGATACGCCTTTTACTTCTCAAACTGATATCAGAAAAGCAATCTGGAAAGAAAGAAGATTAGAACTGGCATTCGAGCATGACAGATGGTTTGATCTTGTTAGAACAGGTCAGGCACACGATGCTATGGCTGCCGATGGGAAAAATTTCATCGTAGGAAAACATGAATTATTTCCTATTCCAACAACGTTCTTAAGAGAAGCAGCAGGACTTTCACAACAAAATCCTGGCGGTTATTAAGTAAAATACTTAAATCACTTCCTTCATAATTGTGAAGGAAGTGATTACTTATTAAATGTTTATATTTTTTATAATGATTAAAATTTCAGTTTTATTATTAGTTTTTAGTTTTTTTGGCTGCGGATCTAATTCCGAAAAATCAAAAGAAAATGAAGGAGAAAATACTGCAACTGTAAAATTAACAGATGAACAGCTTTTGGATGCTGTTCAAAAACAAACCTTTAAATATTTCTGGGATTATGCAGAACCAAATTCAGGTCTGGCAAGAGAACGATATCATCCGGACGGGAATTACCCTGAAAATGATGCTGACATTGTCACAACAGGAGGTTCAGGTTTTGGATTAATGGCGCTTGTTTCAGGAATGTCTCAAGGATATATTACTAAAGATCAGGGAGTAGAAAGACTAAACAAAATTGCAGATTTTTTAGGCAGGGCAGATCGTTTTCACGGAGCATGGTCACATTGGATCGACGGAAATACAGGAAAAGTAAAACCTTTTGGAACCAAGGATAATGGCGGCGATTTGGTCGAAACATCATTTTTGGCTGCGGGAATAATTACAGTTCGTGAATATCTTAAAAATGGTTCTGAAAAAGAAAAAGCAGTTGCACAAAAATACGATGCACTTTGGAAAGGCATTGAATGGGATTGGTACACAAACAATAAAAATGTATTGTACTGGCATTGGTCTCCAACCTATGACTGGCAGATGAACTTTGCACTACAAGGTTATAACGAATGCCTCATTACCTACGTAATGGCCGCATCTTCACCAACACATCCAATCGATGCAAAAGTTTATCATGAAGGCTGGGCCAGAAGCGGCGAAATTGTTTCTGATGCCAAAAAATATAATATTCCATTGATTTTAAAGCATAATGGTGCTGCAGCATATGGAGGACCATTATTCTGGGCCCATTATTCTTATGTTGGTTTAGATCCAAATCAATTGAGTGATAAATACGCCAATTATTGGGATTTGAATGTAAATCAAACCAAAATTAATTATGAATATTGTGTTGAAAATCCGAAGAAAATAAAAGGTTATGGAGCTAATTATTGGGGTTTAACAGCATCATACTCCAGAAATCCCGACGGATCGATAGGATATAATGCCCACATGCCAAGTAATGATCAGGAAGTGATTTCTCCAACCGCTGCGATCAGCTCAATTGTCTATACACCAAAAGAATCAATGGCTGTCATTAGAAATCTTTATGAAAATTATAAAGATCAAACCTGGGGAAATGCCGGCTTCTATGATGCCCTGAGTTTAGGAAATAATTGGGTAGCAAAACGCTATTTAGCAATTGATCAGGGACCGGAAGTGGTTATGATTGAAAATTACAGAACAGGTTTACTCTGGAAATTATTTATGAATGCACCAGAAGTCAGACAAGGTTTGAAAAAACTTGATTTTCATTCAGGAAAATACGGAATTTAGTTGCAATTAATATAAGCTTACAGATTAAAAGAATACGAACAAATAAATACAAGAGAATGAAAAACAAATTAGTCTTACTTTTTTTAGGATGTGCTGTTTTGGGATATGCCCAAAAAAAGGACACTAAAAGCACGGTAAAAATTAAGCCAAAAGCAGAATTTGTAGCGGAGTTAATTGCTAAAATGACATTAGATGAAAAATTAGGGCAGCTTAACTTACCCACTTCCGGCGATATTACAACCGGTCAGGCAAATAGCTCCAATGTTGCTAAAAACATTGCCGAAGGTAAAGTGGGTGGTTTATTCAATATAAAATCGGTTCAAAAAATTAAGGAAGTACAAAAGATTGCGGTAGAGAAAAGCCGTTTAAAAATCCCGTTGCTTTTTGGTATGGATGTGATTCACGGTTACGAAACAACATTCCCGATTCCGCTTGGATTGTCATGTACATGGGATATGAATTTGATCGAAAGAAGTGCCCAGATCGCGGCCCAGGAAGCAAGTGCTGACGGGATCAACTGGACATTTTCGCCAATGGTTGATGTTTCCCGTGATCCGCGCTGGGGAAGAGTTTCAGAAGGTTCCGGAGAAGATCCGTATTTAGGAAGCCAGATTGCGAAAGCAATGGTAAACGGATACCAGCAGCACGATCTTTCTAAAAACAATTCGATTTTAGCCTGCGTAAAACACTTTGCGCTTTACGGCGCGCCAGAAGCAGGTCGTGATTATAATACAGTTGACATGAGTCATATCAGAATGTTCAACGATTATTTTCCTCCTTACAAAGCAGCTGTTGATGCCGGCGTAGGTTCGGTTATGGCTTCTTTTAATGAAATTGATGGAATTCCGGCTACCGGAAACAAATGGTTAATGACTGATGTTTTAAGAAAACAATGGGGTTTTAAAGGTTTCGTAGTAACAGATTTTACAGGAATTCCTGAAATGATCGAACACGGAATGGGAAATTTACAAGAGGTATCAGCTTTATCATTAAACGCTGGTGTTGAAATGGATATGGTGGGAGAAGGCTTCTTAACCACTTTGAAAAAATCTTTAGACGAGAAAAAAGTTACGATGCAGCAAATCGACAATGCGGTACGTCTTATTTTAGAAGCGAAGTACGATTTAGGTTTATTCCATGATCCCTACAAATATTGTGATGAAAAAAGAGCAAAAACAGAAATTTTTACTGCAGCAAGCAGGAAAGAAGCCCGTCAGATTGCTTCACAATCATTGGTTTTACTGAAAAATCAAAACCAATTGCTGCCAATTAAAAAATCAGGAACAATTGCTTTAATCGGGCCATTGGCTGATGCCAAAGAAAACATGCCGGGAACCTGGAGTGTGGCTACAAAGATGGAAAATGCCGTTTCATTATTGGCAGGAATTAAAGAAGCAGCTGGAACATCAGCAAAAGTGTTATATGCCAAAGGAAGTAACTTAGATTACGATGAAGAATTTGAAACCAAAGCAACTATGTTTGGTAAAACCTTACACCGTGATGCCCGTTCCAAGGAAGAATTGTTGGCAGAAGCGGTAAAAATAGCCAGTCAATCAGATGTAATTGTTGCTGCACTTGGAGAATCTGCTGAAATGAGCGGAGAATCTAGCAGCCGTACCAATTTAGAAATTCCACAAGCACAGAAAGATTTATTAAATGCTTTATTAAAAACAGGAAAACCAGTTGTTTTAGTTTTATTTGACGGCCGTCCTCTAGTAATAACTGACGAAAACGCAACAGTTCCGGCTATTTTAAACGTATGGTTTGCGGGTACTGAAGCGGGTTATGCTATTGCGGATGTTTTATTTGGAGATGTGAATCCTTCTGGAAAACTAACCACAACATTCCCAAGAAGCGTTGGACAGGTGCCAATTTATTATGCACATAAAAATACAGGAAGACCACTTTCTAACACAGAAGGCAAATTTGAGAAATTCAGATCGAACTATATCGACGAAAGAAATGAACCCTTATTTCCATTTGGTTTTGGTTTAAGTTACACTTCTTTTGATTATTCAAACCTTAAGATTTCATCTGATAAGATGAATGCGAACGGAAAATTAAAAGTAACCGTTGATGTTGCCAATACAGGAAATTACGACGGAAAAGAAACTGTACAGCTTTACATAAGAGATTTAGTAGGTTCAGTAACAAGACCTGTTAGAGAATTGAAAAACTTTCAAAAAATAACCCTTAAAAAAGGAGAGAAACAAACCGTGAGTTTTGATATCACAGTTGAAGATTTAAAATTTTATAATTCTGATCTGCAGTTTGCAGCAGAACCCGGACAGTTCGATATTTTCGTTGGAGGAAATTCAACTGCCGACAAGAAAGTTAGTTTTGAGTTAACTAATTAGTTGGTTTATTTATTGTAATTAGCCCTTCGTATTGGTTGACGAAGGGCTTTTTTTATAACTCATAATTTTTTTAAAATCTTAGGGTAATTGAAATTTATATTAAAATATAAAAAATGAAAAGAATATATTTAATCCCGCTTTTACTGCTTTTACTTGGATTTTCTGTCGATATACAAGCACAAAAAACAGAATGGTTTGACTCGAATAAACCGGCGTCTACTTATTGTAACCCAATCAATATTGGATACAACTACACTACACTAAATCATAATGGAATTCCTGAATCTCGCCGCTCGAGCGCAGATCCCGTAATTATTACTTACAAAGGCGATTATTATTTATTTGCAACAAATCAGGCTGGATTTTTTTGGAGTAAAGACATGTCCGACTGGAAATTCGTTTACGGAAGTTTCCAAAGAAAACCTGCAGATGACGATCAATGTGCGCCTGCAGCATGGGTCGTAAATGATACTTTATTTTATGTCGGTTCAACATGGAACAGAGACCATCCAATTTGGAAAACAGCAGACCCAAAATCCGGTCAGTGGACAAGACATGTCGATAAGGCAATGCTGCCCACCTGGGATCCTGCCATTTTTCAGGACGATGATAAAAAAGTATACATGTATTACGGCTCGAGCGGAAAATTGCCTCTTGTTGGTACAGAAGTAGATTATAATACCTGGCTTCCAAAAGGAAATCAAGCTGATTATGCACAATTATATAAAGCTACAGAAGTCGAAGATATTCAGCGTCCGTACGGGCAGATAAAAGAAGTGGTGGGATTAGATCCTGCCAATCATGGCTGGGAGCGTTTTGGCCCTAACAATGATATGGAACCAGCGCCTTGGGGAAATTTTATAGAAGGTGCCTGGATGACGAAACATAACGGGAAATATTATATGCAATATGGTGCGCCAGCAACCGAATTTAAAGGGTATGCCAATGGAGTTCATGTTGGAGATCATCCGTTAGGACCGTTCATCTACCAAAAACACAATCCGATGTCATATAAGCCCGGCGGATTCGTAATTGGAGCCGGACACGGTAATACTTTTGCAGATAATTTTGGCAATTACTGGAATACAGGAACGTGCAAAATCTCTATAAAAGACCGTTTTGAGCGTCGTATTGATATGTTTCCGGCAGGATTTGATAAAGATGATGTCATGTATTCGATTACTTCTTATGGCGATTTTCCAATAATATTGCCAACAGGCCAGCGCAATCAGGAAAATGGAGCTTCTTCAGGATGGATGCTGCTTTCATATAAAAAACCGGCTACTGTTTCTTCTTTTGAAGATTGTATGGAGGTAGAGACACATAGAGTAGATAATGGAGGGAAAAAAGTATATGAGAAATTCTGTTACGGAGCATCAAATCTAACCGATGAAAATATTCAAACCTACTGGTCGGCGAAAACAGCTGATCCTGGAGAATGGTTACAGCTTGATTTAGGCAGAAAAATGCAGATCAATGCGCTGCAAATCAATTATGCCGATCATAAAGCAACGCAATACAATAAGGCGATGGATATCTATTATCAATATAAAATCTTTATGTCTGATGATGCTGTAAATTGGAAATTAGTTGTAGATAAATCACAAAACGCAAAAGATGTGCCTCATGATTATGTTGAATTGTCTAAAACCATTACGGCTCGCTACATTAAAATGGTCAATATTCACAATGCTTCCGGATTGTTTGCAGTTTCTGATTTCAGGGTTTTTGGAAATGGATTATTAGAAAAACCAAAAGCTGTTTCCAGTTTTAAAGTAGAGAGAAATACAAAAGATTCCAGAAACGCGATGATTTCCTGGAAAAAGCAGAACGATGCCGTTGGTTATACTATTTATTACGGAATTGCACCTGATAAACTGTATAACAGCATTATGGTTTATGGCGAAAATTCATATGATTTTAGAGGATTGGATAAGGGAACTAAATATTATTTTACGATTGAAGCCTTTAATGAAAATGGAATTGGAGTAAAAAACAAGAGCAGTGAAATTAAATAGTTTTATTCGAAAAGCAGGAGGAAAGTCGGTTACAGTTCTAAAGAATTTTGTTTCTTTGTAAGGCAAAGCTGCAAAAGTAGCATTAAACCCCCAAATGCAATAAAAACTATGAAAAAAACAATTCTTTTAACTGTTTTAGTTTTAAACGGATTGACATCTTTTGCGCAGTCAAATGATGAAAAAAACATTAAACTATTCTATAAAAAAGCTTTAACAGAGGCCAAATGTTATACTTGGTTAGAATATTTGTCTAACGATATCGGAAGCCGTTTGTCCGGATCTGAAAGTGCTCAAAAAGCAGTTCTTTATACTAAATCTCAATTAGAATCTTTAGGACTTGATAAAGTGTATTTGCAGGAAGTAATGGTCCCGCATTGGGTGCGAGGAGAAAAGGAAACCGCTTATATTCTTGACGGTAAAGTCAAAACCGTTGTACCAATTTGTGCTTTAGGCTCATCTGTTGCCACTGTAAAAACAGGCCTTACAGCTGAGGTGATCGAAGTACAGGGTATCCAGGAATTGGCTGCATTAGGAGATAAAGTAAAAGGTAAAATTGTATTTTACAACAGGCCTATGAATCCTGAAAATATTGAAACTTTCACCTCATACGGAGCTTGCGTAGATCAAAGATATGCCGGAGCAAAAGAAGCAGCTAAACTTGGCGCAGTAGGAACAATCGTTCGTTCTATGAATTTGCGTCTGGATGATTTTCCGCATACAGGAAACCAAAGTTATGGTGATCTTCCAAAAGAGCAATATATTCCAACTGCGGCGATTAGTACAAACGGAGCCGAATTATTAAGTGCGAGTTTAAAAAGTAATCCGGCTTTGAAATTCTATTTCAAACAATCTTGCGAAACATTACCAGATGCTAAATCTTACAATGTAATCGGAGAATTGACAGGAACGGTAACTCCGGAAAATATTATGGTTGTCGGCGGTCACTTAGATTCCTGGGATCTTGCAGACGGTTCTCATGACGATGGAGCAGGAGTAGTACAGAGCATGGAAGTAATTCGTATTTTTAAGAATTTAAACTACAAGCCTAAAAATACCATTCGTGTTGTATTGTTTATGAACGAAGAAAACGGCGGAAAAGGCGGTGCTAAATATGAAGAGATTGCAAAACAAAATAAAGAAAATCATATTCTGGCTGTAGAAAGTGATTCTGGAGGATTTAGCCCAAGAGGATTCTCAATACAAGCTGATGATGCCAACTTCAAGAAGATACAAGGATTTAAGGACTTTTTTGAGCCTTATTTAGTACATAGCTTTACAATTGGCCACGCAGGTTCAGACATCGACCATTTAACGTCTAAAACAATCGTAAAAGCAGGTTTAAAACCAGACTCACAACGCTATTTTGATTATCATCACGCAGCAAATGATAAATTTGATGCCATTAACAAAAGAGAATTAGAATTGGGAGCAGCAACAATGACATCATTAATTTATTTAATTGATCAAAACGGAATTGTTCTTCCTGCCTCAAATTAAAAATTTTAAACTGGAAAATATTTAAAAGCTGCAAGTTTACTTGCAGCTTTTTTTGTTTGAAATCGCCTAACTTTTAAAATAATAATTATTTTATAATTGCATGACAATAGTATAGTACAAAAAGGTGATCGGAATGTTAGAAACCAAAATCAAAATATTAAAAGCGATATCTTTTCGATAATTTGGCAAATGAATAAAGCGGTCCAGTAAGTGAATGAGCATAATGGTATTTAAAATTATAGCCGAAGCAGCAAAAGGCCAGGCAACAACCAAAACAGTTGGACTTTCGTTTGAAATAATATAAAGAATAAACAAAATCGTGCTGATTATAAAAGTGCCAACTGCTAATTCTACAGCTTGTTTTTCTTCAAAAAGTTGGTCATTGCAGTTCATGGTTTTCATAAATTTAAATTTTAAAAGATTGTTGAATTGAGTGAATAGGCATTAAAAGCATTTTAGAAAAATCGAGATAATGAAAAGGAAGCGCTTGTCTGCCTCTTTTATATTGTTGTAAAAAATAATGCAGCCTTTTAAGATAAAAAGGCGTTCCGGAAAAAATCACCATAAACATGTACAAGCTTTTTTTTCCATTTCCCAAAAGATAATACTGCATTCCAATTTCTTCAGGAACAGAAATTCCGGTGTTGGTTAAAACATGAATAATATCATGATCTTCTAATTTTGGCTGTATATCAAGATGATATTTATATAGAAAATCTCCTAATCCATATCCCAGACTGCCTTCGGGAAAATCTATTAATTTGGTTTTATCAATTTCCCAAGGCTTATTTTTTTTGAAATATTTTTGATAAGGTTTTTTAGTACAATCGTACATTTTTTCAATTAGATGATCTTTCATAAGATATGTTTTTTTTAAAAGTTCTTTGAATTTCAAAGTTAAATAGCAAATAAAAAAGCCAATTGATTTAGAATTAGCTTTTCAGTAATTTAGTAATTGTCTATAATCGTTTTTAATAACTTAGAATCAGCAAGGTCAGAAGGGGCAACCACTTTTTCATTCAGTGGAATGTCGTTGCCATATCTTTCTTTTAATATCTTCTGCACGCGTACATCGCTTAAATTAAAATCTTTTAGTTCCCTTAATTTCGAAAGCTCAATTCCTGCAGCATTTTTGTAGATTTTCCAAACCAATTCAGAACAATATATTTTGTTATCTGTCCATTCAAAATACGCATCATATTCTTTTCCGTCAAACTGCTGGCTGTAATCTTTCATTTTTTGGAGGACTGCCGTATTCAAAACCTGATCTGCATTTAGCAATCTCTTCACCACATATTTATTGCCTTTTCCATGCTGAATCCATTCGTCAAACGGAGTTAGTTTTACGGGCTGAACCGCTTCAAAAACAAACCATTTTCCGTTAATATCATAGATTATTCCGCAATGCGAAAACTTGGAATTGGTTGCAATCCGCACCGCTTCACATTGCTTTGACTGCGAAGTCTGCAAAATAATATCACCATCCTGAATTTTGTTTTGAATCGTGTTTGCTGTATTTGGTTTCGAAAAAGGATTATTAGGAAAAACAGACATCGCTACAAACAATGCAAGGCCAAAACTGAGCAGCAATGTGATTCCGAGAAACAGGTATTTTTGTTTTTTCATTTTTCTTCTTGTTTATTTGATAACGCAAATGTAATTCTAATTTCTATTAATATAGAAAGAACTTTGAAATACAAAGTAAATAATAAAAAAAATAGCTGCCAAATAAAATGACAGCTATTTTTTATAATATATTCTGAATGTTAGATTCTAAAAATTCCTCCAACAGCAACGATTCTTTGAAAATACAAGAAATGCTGAGAAGCCGAATCTTCATTGCTGACGGTAGTTTTAATATCGTGCATGTCAATATAACCTCCTTTTAACTCTCCCTGAATGTAAAAGTGCTTGTAAAATGTAAAGTTAATTCCCGCTTTTGCAGATACTCCATAACCAGAAACGTGAAAATCATCGTGACGTTCTTTTCCTAATAAAGTTGTATTTGTTTTTGGATATAAAACTCCGGCACCTAAGCCTTCAGTTAAGTTAATTTGAACTTTATCGATGTTTGGCAGACTAAACCATTTCGAAATATCGTCATGTCTGGAAACCTCAGTATTAACATAGTTCAAACCATCTGTATGTTCGTACATTAAAAAGGCAGGAGGATTTCCCTGAGCAGCACCTTGATCAAAACCGCCTTCCTGAGCACCGTGTAGAGACATATCTACCGGTGTATTATTATAAACTCCATTATAATAAGATCCAGCTTGATCAGCAGGTAAATTAATATTTCCAGTAACATTAGCCGTTTGATTTTGGCTCATTACATACTTCATGTGGTCAACACCAATGGTAACGCTGTAATGATCACTAAAAAAATAACCCAGTCTCAAGTTGGTCTGCGGAATAGTCATGTTTACAGGATTAATATAATCGACATGCCAGCCTTTCGGTTTGTCATGCGCGGCCATATTATCAACAGTAAAATTATAGTCTTTTCCCTTAAAAGTTACGTCAGATTTAGAGTAACTTTCTCTATTTCCTCCCCACATTACAAAGAACTTTCCTTTATTATGCGCTGTATATTTATCTTGTATTGCAACTTCTTCCTGAGCAAATGTGTTTACAGCAAAACACATTAAAAAGAAAGGCAAGAATAAAAATTTATGTTTCAATTTTGGCTTATAAAATATTTAAAATGAGTTTACTGTTTTTCTGATAGCCACCAATTTGGTCATTAAACCTTCAAAATAGTCTAAATGAAGCATATTAGCGCCATCACTTTTTGCGTTTGCAGGATCAAAGTGCGTTTCTATAAAAATACCGTCAACACCCACAGCAATTCCCGCTTTGGCAACAGTTTCAATCATGTCAGGTCTTCCTCCAGTAACACCTGTCGTTTGGTTGGGCTGCTGTAATGAATGCGTAACATCCAAAACAGTAGAAGCATATTGCTGCATAGTAGGAATTCCTCTAAAATCAACAATCATGTCCTGATAACCAAACATAGTACCACGGTCTGTAACCATAACATTCTCATTATTACAGTCTAACACTTTTTGTACCGCGTGTTTCATGCTTTCCGGACTCATGAATTGTCCTTTTTTCAGGTTGACTACTTTTCCAGTATTTGCCGCAGCAACAACAAGATCAGTCTGACGTACTAAGAAAGCAGGAATCTGCAAAACATCAACATATTGAGCGGCCATTTCAGCATCTTCATTCGTATGAATATCTGTAACAGTCGGAATATGAAAAGTTTCTGATACTTTTCTTAAAATTTTTAACGCTTTTTCGTCACCAATTCCGGAAAAACTATCAATCCTGGAACGGTTTGCTTTTTTAAAAGATCCTTTAAACACATAAGGAATCTGAAGTTTGTCGGTAATACCAACTAATTTTTCAGCAATTCTGAGGGCCATTTCTTCTCCTTCAATAGCGCAAGGTCCCGCCAATAAAAAGAAATTCCCACTTTCAGTATGCTTTATTTGTGGAATATGTTGTATGTTCATAATATGATTTTTTGACAGTGCAAAGGTAGTTATGATTTATGAATAGCAGATGAAGATTTATGATTATTTTAAGAAGCTGTTCCTGCTATCCGCTATAATCTTTTTCTCCAAACCCTTTTTTTATTGGTCTTTGCAGGAGCTTCCTCCGGTCGCTCTGCAAAAACCATAAAAAATAGGATTTCTCAAAAAAGGATTTCGCTGCTATCAGGGCTAGATATTTTTAGTGGAATTAAAGGATTTCATGGGAGAAATTCCACAATTAAAGTGAATACTTTACATCTTTTTCAACAGCAAATGATGCAGCTCCGTTTTAGATATGAACTTTTCAAATTCCAAAGTATCAATATCTCTTTTTGGAACAACAAAACCAGTGTTATTTTTTGGATTACTGCTTGACGTTACAAATAAATAGATTTTTTCATCTTCCAGAATTTCTTTAATTTCTCTGTGATACCTAATTGTTTTTCCAAACGCTATTTTCTCCTGATCAAGAATTATTTGATAGCCATTATCTGTGTACATCTTTTCCAGAATTGTTTTATTAGAGGTATGCTCTCTTTTGGACAGCCAAAAATTATACATTTTAATCCCGCCTAAAAATAGTATAACTAACAAAAAGAGAAATAAAAGGTAGTATAAAATTAAATTAAAAATGATTGAGATAAGTAATAAACCAAGCATTACCATTATTTCTCTTCTTAAGGAGTATCGCTTAGTTATTTTAGTAAGTTTTTTTACTGAATCTATATCATCAGTCGTAATTTTTAAATCGTAAGAAATTCTATCCATCAAAATACTAGTTAAAAAGACAAATTAAGGATTTTAAAGTTCTAAGACTTCAATTTCAAATTAAATTCAGTTTTAAGAATGCTTTTCAAATCCTTTTCTTCAAAAGAAACAAGTTCATTTTTGCCGTTGATAATCGACTTTATTGAATTTTTAAACAGTATTTTTTTTCCCAGCGGATTTTGTAAAACAACAATTAAGTTTTGAACAAAAAACGAATCCGGGTGCGAATAATTATAATGGTTCGCCGGTTTAAAATCGATCCATTTTTGAGGCGTCAAATCAAAAGAATATAAATTCGACCATTCTTTTCCAATTAATATTTGAAGCAGATATTCGTTTTCTTCTGTTTTTGATAAAGAAAAAGTATCAGAATTATGCTGTACTGATTCTCTTATTTCGGTTAGTTTAAGAGGTTCGCGAATGCTGTTTCCTCCAAAACCCATATCAATTAAGTATTCTTCATTTTCGATTTCGGCAATTAAAGCCAAATGTGTTTTAGGATTTTGTCCGGGATTCACCAAAGGGCGCGCTGCCACATAATAATGCGGAATCCCAATTTCCTGCAGCACCAAAGAAAACAGACCATTAATCTGGTAACAGTAGCCACCGCGATTTTGATTGACAATTTTATCTACTATATCATCGCCATTCAAGGATATAATTTTGCCTGCCTGCACATCGATATTTTCAAAAGGAACGCTGAATAATTGAGACTGCATCAATTTTTTTATGCCTTCAATAGTCAATTCAATTTCTCCTGAAAATTTGATTCTGTTTAAATATTGCTGTAAATCAAAACTTGCAGCTTCAATTTTAGTATTTTCTTTTTCTTGTATCATTATTTCTAATCATTGATTAGTACTAAAGATAAAGAATATTCATTTATTTTAAGAATTTCAAAAGATATTATAAACTAGATTTTCTCCATTTATACAACATTGCCCTTTTACGATTGTCAATATCATTGATTCTAAATCCTGTAACATCTTCAATTTTATAAACTACCGGACCTTCATCTTGTCCGAGTTTTCCAACACAACTCAAAATAAAATCGCTTTCTGAAACTTCTAAAATAAATCCTGAAAAATAAGCCGTGTTATTAATTTCAATACTGGTAACAATATCTAAATTACCTTCCATTTGTTTTATAATTTCATAATCCCAATTTTCATTGTCAGAAATAGAAACCGTAACTTTCTCTTCTTTTTCTAATTCTTGAGAGTAGTCAATTATCACCTGCATTGCCTTAGCATAATCATCATTAAAATCTACATTTTGAATAGAGGAGATTTGAGCAATAATTTGTCCGTCGGGTTTTCCGTAGTTGGTAAAATGCTGAATTTTGATAAGGGTTTCATTATAATCCATCACATAGCCGCACCAAAACTTTTCGTCATCCCGATATTTCCATATTCCTATTAACTCCTTATTTAATTTAGATCTTTCTAAAATTTGATTAAAAATGCTCATTTCTATTTCTTACGTTTTAATTTGTTTATTTTTTTAAAGTCAATTCATTAAAGTTATTTTTTCCAATATCGATTTATAAAAAATTGGATGATAATAATGAATATAAGCGCAATTGCCAGCAATACTAAAAGCATTAAGGAAGCTAACAAAGGCATACCGCATTTCGTTTGATTGGGATGCTGTTCAAAATAGCTATTGAATTCATGAAGAGTAATACAGTAAAATACTATCGACAACACCATCTGAGAAGCAATACTGATCGGGGAGATTGTTCGAAATTGTAATAAAAATTTCTCTCTGACAGATTTTATACCAAATATGAGTTGAAATAATAACGGTAAAAATAGTAGAATTAAAAGGATGATTCCGAACATTGTTGCTGCAATTTAAATTACTCCTTTTTCAGGCTCAATCCCATCGGAACCATTAAAATACCTTTTTCATAAATATTCAGGTATAATTTAATTGGTTTTTTTTGGCCTTGCCAGCTCAATTCATAAACATTCAAAAAACCAGCCCCCATATCGCTTCTTTTAGTAGGGAAAGGACAGCAGGTTTCTAATCTTTTATAAGTAATTTTTTCACCATTAGGTCCTGCTAAAGCATTCAAAAAACGAGTTTCGTTTAAAGCTTCATCTCTTGTATTGTGGTAAAAAATATTGACAGGATAATCAGGATTGTAACCGTATTTTTTGTCTTTACTGAAAAGTGTAATTGCAAAAGTATTGTCCTTCTTTAAAATTAAATCAGGCGCATTATCATCGACATTTTTTAAAGTTGATTTTGAGCTCACGCAGGAAGCTGCCGTAATTAGTAAAACGATAAAAAGTGTTATTTTTTTCATGTTGATTGGGATTGGTGTACAAAAAGTAAAATTAAATTATTTTAATACAGCTTAAAAAATTAAAATCTGCGTGATTAGAAATAAACAGGTGCAAAAAAATCAGTATACATCTGCGGCATCTGCTGGTTCTCCTTTTTTTAAGTTCAGTTTCAAAATACCAACTACAATCAGATATTGTGCCACAAGATACGTGAGCATAATAAAAAACGAACTTTTTTCGATTGGAGAATGAAATTTATTGATGGCTAAAATACTGTCTGAAATTACAAATATAAGTGCACCAAAAAACACGTATTTATTTCCGGGATTTTCCCAAACTAAAAAACCATTAAAGGCAAAGATGAGCATTGTGCAAATTACGGTTGCATAAATAATAACAGGTATTTTTAAATCGCCCAAAGCTGGAAATAAAACACAAAGCATGCCTATTAAATAAAGGGCAGTCAAAAAGCTTCCAATTGCAAAAACGACGGTATTTCTTTCCTTTAGTCTTTTAATCTGATTGTTGAAAATCACACAATAAATAATATGCGAAAATAGAAAAGAGACCAATGCCAGAATAAAATAAATTTCGGCTATGTCTGCAAATAGCAGCACGATATCGCCAATCCAGCAAAATAACAAAGCAGTCAGAACAGCATTTTTAATTGGAAATTTTCGACAAAAATATACTCCGAATCCTAAAAGTGGAATTAAGGCAGGTTTTAAAAACAGGTCTAAATTTTCGTATCCTAAAAGTAAAACAAGCAGATAAACAATGCTGAATGCAATATAGATTTTAAAAAATGTAGCATTTCTCATAAAGCAAATTAATTTAAAAGTATTTTGGGGTTAGTTTTAAAATCGATTGTTACAAAGTAAAGGGTGCTCAAAAATGATACACTCATATAACTTACAAAAAATGCGATAAGGCAGGAGAGAATAGCAGCCTCTAAATGGTAAAATTCAATTTTAGAAACAAGCCATTCATAAGAAAGAAAAGTCAGGCTGAGTCCCAAAACATCTTTGACAGCATTTGTAATGCCAGGACTACTACTTGAAACGCTGTCTAATGTTGCTGTGTCATCTTTTTTATAAATGCCGTATATTTTTTCAATTATAATTAAAATTAAAAAAATGGGAATGGCGATTATTAGTATCTTTCCGTAGTCCTCCATAAAAAAAAACATTCTAATTTATCCAAATATAGAATAAAATAGAATGTTTTTTAAATTATTTCCAATTAAACAATCTCGGCACTCAAACCCGCTTCTAAAAGCTGTGTGCATTGAGGTTTTAATTTATCAATGGGGCCGGTTTTTACGGTGCATTTTCCATTGTAATGTACAATTAATGAACATTGCTCTGCTTGTTCGGGCGTGTGGCTGCAAACTCGCATTAGGGTTTCAATAACGTGGTCAAAAGTGTTTACATCGTCATTGTAAACAATGATTTCGTTATTAAAAGCAATTGCTTCCTTTTCCCGGACTCTTTCTCTTACTTTTTCTTTAGTACTCATTTTTCAGGTTTTTGTACTGTTGTAATTACTAATAACTAATTTACGTATTTTAATGAAACCCAGTTGTTTCTTTGAAACTTTTTAACATAAGTCAATCCTTTTTCCGTACAGGAAGCGTCTATGAATGGAATATCTTCTTCATAAAAGCCGCTAAAAAGGATAATTCCTTTTGGGTTTAAAGCATCGACATAAGCCTGCATATCGTTCAATAAAATATTTCTGTTGATATTTGCGATAATTAAATCGTATTTTTTTCCGGCTAATAAAGCGGCATCGCCTTCGTAAACGGTAATATGATGACAATTATTGCGTTCTGCATTTTCAATAGAATTCAAATAGCACCAGTTGTCAATATCAATGGCATCAATTGGCTGAGCGCCTTTCATTTCAGCCAAAATCGCTAAAATTGCAGTTCCGCAGCCCATATCTAAAGTTTTTAAACCTTCAACATTCATTTCTAATAAATGCTGAATCATCATGTGTGTAGTTTCATGATGTCCGGTTCCAAAACTCATTTTTGGTTCGATTACAATGTCAAATTCAGCATTCGTTTTTTCGTGAAAAGGCGCACGAACGTGGCATTTTCCGTCAACATCAATGGCTTCAAAATTCTTTTCCCATTCTTCGTTCCAGTTTACCTGATCGATTTCTTCAACTGTATACTCAATTTTAAATTCTTCAGATTGTAAAATATAAATGTCATCCAGAATGTTTTCATCCCATAAATCTTTCTTTACAAAAGCCGAAATTCCGTTTTCTGTTTCTGTAAAAGTTTCAAATGCTTTTTCGCCTAATTCAGCAATTAAAATTTCTGATCCTGGTTCTTTCGGTTCAACCGTAAAATGATATCCTAAATATATATTCGACATAAATAATTTTTTTGCAAAGGTAAGAATCGAAAAGAGAAATTATTCATAAATCTGAGAGAAGATTGTAAATTAAGTATTGCATTAGAATTAGTTTTCTGCATCAGATTAAATGATTAAAAAGATTATTTTTTTTTTGCCGAAAACCTGGCTATAGCAAAAAGTTCGACAATTTTTTCACGAATAAATTCAATTTAATAATTGTGCTAATTTTTGAAATTCACGACTGCAAAATCTCTTTTATCTTTTCATCTGCTGCAGAAAAAAAGCTAACAGTACAATTTAGCGCACAAAAAAAGCGTCTGCATCAGCAAACGCTTTTTTATATAATGAGATTTCAAAATCTAAAATCTAGATAGCCGTTACAATCGCTAAGAAATCATCTGCTTTTAATGCAGCACCTCCAATTAAACCACCGTCTACATCTGGTTTAGAGAAAATTTCTTTAGCATTGTCCGGTTTTACAGAACCACCGTATAAAATAGAAACTTCTTCGGCAATTTCGTTTCCAAAAGCTTTAAGAACAGTTTCTCTGATAAATTCGTGCATTTCCTGAGCTTGTTCAGGAGAAGCAGTTTCTCCAGTTCCGATAGCCCAAACTGGTTCGTAAGCCAAAACAACATTAGACCATGATTCTTTTGCAATATGGAATAAACCATCACGAAGTTGATTCTCAACAATATTGAAATGATTTCCTGATTGACGATCTTTTAATTCCTCTCCAAAACAAAAAATTACTGTCATTTCATGCGCTAAAGCGGTATCAACTTTATTAGCGATCAAAGCATCTGTTTCATGAAAAATAGCTCTACGCTCAGAGTGACCCAGAATAACAGTGTTTACTCCAACGCTTTTTAGCATATCTGCAGAAATTTCTCCGGTAAAAGCCCCGCCTTCAGCCTGGTGAACGTTTTGGGCTGCAACTCCAATAGTAGTGTTTTTAACTTTAGCAGCAGCTGCTTGTAAATTTACAAAAGTTGGCGCTACAATTACTTGTGCAGTTGTTTGTGCTGGTATTTTAGCAATTAATTCGCTTAATAATTCTTCAGTTTGTCCTGCGTTTTTATGCATTTTCCAGTTTCCTGCAACAATTTTTTTTCTCATTTTGGTAGTTTTTATTTATTTTTTTGTTTTTTGTTTGAATTTAAAAGGAAAGGAATTTCAAAATTGAAATTGGCTTTCGATATTGCTTTTGCAGATTATTTCAATCCCTGCAGCGTGCTGTTGATTAGTTCAAAATCAGTTTCGATAGCACGGTACAATACAATTTTGCCTTTTTTATCAATAATAATATATCTCGGAATCCAGTCTAAATCAATTGCTTTTCCAAAAACACCTTTCATACCGTCGTTCATCATAAAATGATCGCCTTTTAATTCGTGTTTTTCAATTCCGATTTTCCATTTTTCAGCCGTTTTATCTGCCGAAAGAAACAGATAGGAAACCTTTGGATTATTAGCTTGTAATTCTTTTAGTTTTGGCATTGCTTTTACACAATCACCACACCATGAAGCCCAGACTTCGATTACTAAAGTTTTTCCTTTATATTTTTTTAAAATGTCTTTGAAGGCAGTCTGACTTCCATCTGCTGCTAATAATTTTTCAGCCAGAGCCTCATCAGAAAAACTGGTTTTCTGTACTTTTTGAGCTTGTGAACATGAAAAAGTAATAAATGCAATAACAACGAGGGCTATTTGTTTCATAATTAAATTTTTAAAATGTAATATGTGCGCCTTGCTGCATTTGTATTGCAATTTGCAATCATGGCGGTTTTTATAATTAAAGTTCCTGAACAAAGTTAAACAAACAAATTGAAAGCCAAATGGAGATTAACAAAATTTGAAGAGTCGTTTGTTTTATCACAAAACTCAAAATTTCGGTTAAAAAAAAGAGTCTGAAATCGTAATAGTTGGCTGGGGAAACCTCAAATTGGAGTGGATTTTGGCAAAGTAATTTTGAAATGGATAAAAAATACAGCGCTTTTTTATTTTGATGGAGTCTTTTGAAAGCAAAAAAACGTCAGATCTGAATCAAAAAGCCTTCAATAATTTATTCTGATTCAGAAGTATCGAAGACTTTTTGATTTGCTGTTTTAGGAGATATGATTCAATAATTTTTAATAAAAAAACATTCTAAATTATAATAATCTAACTCGCTATTCTGCTATTACCGGCTGCGGAATGTTATTATAAAAGCTCAAAACTTCCTCTGCTTCTGCTATAGAAAGATACTTTAATTCTGAATTTTCAACAGCTTCTTCAGCATTCATCATGGAGCGGGATAAAATGAGCTTAAAAACTTCTTTCTTTTCTTCAGGATTTTTTTTGTTTTTGCTCAGGTAGCCTTTATAAGCATTTGCCATGCGAAGCCAGATTTCGATTTCATTTTCAGGATGCAGGTCTCTTTTAAAATCGTTAATCGTCTGCTCTAAAGTACTTTCGTCAACTTCTGAAAAAGTCTGGTGAATAATTTTTATTTTTTGAATTTGTTCCGGACTTAAATCCGAAACAACTTCATTCATTTTGATAGTGTCCGGATTAATTTTTTCAGCTTTATTATTACACGATATAAAAAGAAAAACAAGCAGGAGATACGCATAATTTCTTTTTTTGATGATGTAATTGTAGAGATTCACAATAATAGGAAAGGTTACAAATGCCATCCAGATTATAAATTGTCTGGGAACAACTTGATAATAATAGTTTAAATAGAAAACTGCTCCGATAAAAATAATGCAAAGTAAAGAATATACTGCAGGCACCTGCAGATCTGAATAGCGGTAAATATGATCGTCTTTGAGTGCTCTTACGGCAGTAAAATATTTTGAATTGAAAAATCTCCATGGGCGTGGCAAAAAGCCGGCTAACATTATAAAATTCTGAATCATATAAATGCTTGAAATACCTAAAAGAAAATATTGCATGCCAATATAAAGAATCTGAAGTACGTTAGTTATATTTTCAATTGGTTCAATTTCATTCATTACATAGAGATTATCCAAAGCAAAAAGAAGCATAATAATCGAACTCCAAATACTCAGGATAAGTTTATGTGTATTTGACAAATAAGTATTTGTAAAGGCGTGAAAAATAGAATATAGCGAAAATACTAAGCCAATTGCCAGAAATGTCCTGATAAGCAAATTATCGCTGGTAATGAATCCATAATCGATCACCCAATATACTACAGCCAAAGATTGAAGTAAAGTAATACCTTCGGTAAGTTTTGGAATTATTCTGTATTTGTAAAAAACCAGTGAAAAAATAAAATACAATACAAGAAAAATCTGAGGCCAGATTCTAATGCTTTTATTAAGCATATCGTATCTGCTGTCAAAATTTAAATAAGCTATTAAATTCAAAAAAGCAGAAGCAAATACAAAGGATAATATCCCGATAATAATCGCTATAAACCATTTGTTTGTAATTCTTTTGCTCTCAAAAATTACTCCGGCCATTAATGCAATGATGTTTAGAGGAATTAAATGACTGCCGGTAGTCACTTTGATATACGTATGATAAATAGTGTAAGTAAGCAGGAGAGTTCCCAATAAAAACAGGATAGGATTTGAATAAAAACGCCTGCCTAATTCGATTAATATTCTTGTAATCATAGTTATAAATCGTTTTTATTAAACTTGTTCAGACCTGATTTAATGTTAAAAAGAAGCGCCAATATATCTAAAAAAAATAGAATATTGGCGCCTTTTATATTATTTGCAATTTTTTAAAGACTATAAGCTGCGTCAGATAATTTCAGATCAGCAATATCGTTATAATGTACTTTTTGAATTATAGTTCCTTTGTGTATCACCACAATACTTGGATTGGCTCTTTCGATTGTTTTTAAAGCTGTTGCATCGCAAAAGTAGAAATTAACATCTAAACCATATTGTTTTTTTGCTTTTGCAATTTCATCAGCTCCTGAAGCTGTCATTGCCACAACTTTGTATCCTTTTGCTTTCGCCTCTTTGCTTAAACCTTCTAGTTTTTTCATTCCGTCAGGACTGGATAAAGTCAGATCATACGTTACAAAAACTAGTAATTTAGGTTCTTTCAGCAATTCTTCTTTATAGTCGGAATCGTCTTTTGTCATCGTAAAATCGTGAATTGGGGGAACATAGCCCTCAGTAATTACCTTGTCTTTACGGTCAACAAAAGTAGCGCCTTCAGGAATATTCATTAAATCTTTTTCGGTAAATTCTTTGTCAACACCATTTACTTTATAGATAAAAATCATTTCAACTACAGATTTTGGAGCGCCTGCCGGGATTTCCATTCCCTTTTCAATATTAGTTCCCACTTTATAAGGGCGGAAATCTTTTATCGGATTATGATGTAAAACCCAATATGCCATTAATGCACTTAGCGCAACACTTATTAAAACAATTAAATTCGTTACAGCATTTGAAAACAAAGGTCTCACCAGCTTTTGATTGAAGAATAAAATCAGAATAAAGAAAAGCAATACGATATCTTTTGTAAATGATTCCCATGGAGTTAAGTGTAAAGCATCACCAAAACAGCCGCAATCTTTTACCACATTAAAATAAGCAGAGTAAAAGGTCAGGAAGGTAAAGAAAACAATTAATACCAATAATGCCCAAATGGTTAATCTTGATTTGTAACCCACTAACAGCATTACGCCCAAAACTACCTCCAGAATTACCAAAAAGATCGCTAATCCTAAAGCCAAAGGCTCTAAAAATGGCATATTAAAAACAGGTTCGCTAAAATATTCTGCTAATTTATAAGAGAAACCAACGGGATCATTCAGCTTAATTAATCCGGAAATGATAAATAAAACGCCAACAAATATTCGGGAGAATTGGGTAATGATGTTTTTCATGGGGAAAATATTTAATATTTAAATTCTAATAAAGAAATTCCAAATGCGTGCTAAAATTGGAATTTGTTTCCGATAGCTATCGGAATGAAATTTGAATTTTTATTTGTTTATAGGATTAAGTATCAGGGCAAAAACAGCATAATTAATCATGTCCTGATAATTCGCATCGATGCCTTCAGAAACTAAAGTTTTACCTTTATTATCTTCGATCTGCTTAACGCGAAGGAGTTTCTGCAAAATCAAATCGGTAAGCGAACTCACGCGCATATCGCGCCAGGCTTCGCCGTAATCGTGATTTTTAGCTTCCATTAACTCTTTGGTTAATTTAATTTTAGCATCGTATAATTCAGTTGCTTTTTCAACATCAAGATCGGGCTGATCGACAACACCTAATTCCAGCTGAATTAAAGCCATAATCGAGTAATTGATGATTCCGATAAATTCTCCTTTTTCATCTTCGTCCACTTTACGGATTTCATTTTCCTGTAAACTTCTGATTCTTTGTGCTTTTATGAATATTTGATCGGTAAGTGAAGGAAGTCTTAAAATTCTCCATGCACTGCCATAATCTTTCATTTTGTTGATAAATAAGGTGCGGCAAACCGTGATTACATTATCAAATTCAAGGGAAGTATTCTTCATTTATTGCTGTATATTTGCTAAAATTTCTTCAAAAATAAGGATTAAATTAAAGAGTTTCAAGTTTCAGGTTTTCTTTGTTTCAAGTTTTTTGTAAACAAAGTGTTAATGGGA
>Ga0247815_10000547_pt1 | contig 29563 bp, 26 predicted proteins | sample UWRJL194509B1_FD_181014 | JGI IMG/M metagenome (GOLD analysis project Ga0247815, IMG submission 181014) | Plant litter microbial communities from Arlington Agricultural Research Station in Wisconsin, United States - UWRJ-L194-509B-1 | ecosystem: Environmental > Terrestrial > Plant litter >...
CAAGAGCAATCGCCAGGTGGCTGTTGTGCTGAACAAGGAAGCCGCCGCGAACAAGGCTGCTGCCGATCCCGGCGCAACGCCTCAAACCACGCAACCTTGAGCGGAGCCGGTTCCCAAAGCGTCCAATCGCTGAAACAATGCAGGCCATTTTTTCAGATCAGTCGTTTCGGGAGCCAGCGGGTGCAGATTCAGGGTCATTTCGAGCTTAAATTCGAAGCCGTGCGCGAAGCGTTCGCGGCACTCTTCGAAGATCCCCAAGAGCGTGGCGCTGCGCTGTGTATCCAGATCGGCGGCGAAACCGTGGTCGATCTGTGGGCTGGCACTGCCGACAAGGATGGCGCCGAGGCTTGGCACAGCGACACCATCGCCAATCTGTTCTCCTGCACCAAAACTTTCACGGCGGTGACCGCGCTGCAACTGGTGGGTGAGGGCAAGCTCAAGCTGGACGAGCCTGTCGCTCGGCTCTGGCCGGAATTTGCCGCAGCCGGTAAGGAAGCCATTACTTTGCGCCAGATGCTGTGCCATCAGGCAGGTTTGCCCGCGTTGCGCGGTTTGCTGCCCGCTCAGGCGTTGTACGAATGGGAAACCATGACGAGCGCGCTCGCGGCGGAACAACCCTGGTGGACGCCGGGGCAGGGGCACGGTTACGCCGCCATCACTTATGGCTGGCTGGTGGGCGAAATGCTGCGTCGCGCGGATGGTCGCGGGCCGGGCGAGTCCATCGTTGCCCGCGTGGCACGGCCGCTGGGCCTGGATTTTCATGTCGGTCTGGCCGATGACCAGTTCCACCGCGTTGCCCACATCGCACGGGGCAAAGGCAATACCGGCGACGAGGCTGCGCAGCGGCTACTGCAAACCACCCTGCGCGAGCCCAATTCCATGACGGCGCGGGCGTTTACCAATCCGCCGTCGATCATGACCAGCACCAACAAGCCTGAATGGCGGCGCATGCAACAGCCTGCTGCCAACGGCCACGGCAACGCGCGCAGCCTCGCCGGTTTTTACAATGGCCTGCTCGATGGCAGTCTGCTGGAGCCGGAATTACTCGGCGAACTGACCCGCGAGCACAGCGTCGGCCAGGACAAAACTTTGTTGACCCAGACGCGTTTTGGTCTGGGTTGCATGCTCGATCAGCCCACCGTTCCCAATGCCACGTATGGCCTGGGCGCCAAGGCGTTTGGCCATCCAGGGGCTGGCGGTTCCACAGGTTTTGCCGATCCTGAGCGTGAAGTGGCTTTCGGCTTCGTCACCAACACTCTGGGCCCGTATGTGCTGATGGATCCTCGCGCGCAGAAGCTGGCTCGGGTGCTGAGTGAGTGTTTGCTCTAAGTTGTGTGCATAAGTACTTGTTTCTTACCGACTGTCGATTAATCGGCCCGAACAGGAACCGTGTGACGGTTTCCTTTTCCAACAGTCTGTTTATGCGTGTTATATGGGCTCTGCCAAGTCCCCTTGTCTGTTTACTATTTTTTGTGGGTCACCCATGTCGTCTAATAAAAGCCTCGCTATCGCCCTTTGTTTTGCTGTCACGGGCTGTGCTCAAACGCCTCAGAATGATTCTGCCGCCACCGGCTCCAGCTGGTGGCCGTTTGGTGCCGACAAGGTCGCCGATGCTTCAGCGCCTGGTGCCGCGCCAGCCAAGGCTACGGAAACCAAACCTGCACCAGTAGCCGCTGCTGCCCCTGCCGAAGGCGGCACTCATTGGTACTGGCCGTTCGCTTCCAGCGACAGCGCTGCACCGAAAGCCGACAGCGCCGCCAGCAAGCCCGCTGAAAAAACCGTGCCGCCGCTGGTCGCCAAGTCCGAGACTGATACCCAGTGGTGGTGGCCGTTCAGCAGCAGCAAGAAGGACGAGCCGCAAGCCGCGCCAAAGATCGACCCTAAAGTGACCCAGGCCTGGCTCGACGAATACGAGCCACGTCTGCGCCTGGCGATCAAGGACACGCCGTTCGAGATCGAGCGCCGGGAAGACCTGCTGGTAATCACGGCACCAGTGGACAGTTCGTTCAACCCTGATCGTCCGGCCATGTTGCTGCCGGTTACGCTGGGTCCGATCACTCGTCTGGCAAAAATCGTTGAAGTTGATCCGAAAACCGCCGTGCTGGTACTCGGTCACGCCGACACCAGTGGCCCTACGGCTGCCAACCAGAAAATCAGCCAGGAACGCGCGCAATCGATCGCCGCGATCTTCCGCCTCAGCGGTCTGGAGCGTAATCGCCTGAGCCTGCGCGGCATGGGTGCGGTTGCGCCTCGTGCAGCCAACGACAGCGCCGAAGGTCGCAAGCTGAACCGCCGTGTGGAAATCCTGATGACGCCGCAGAACACCATGGCGGCGCTGATGGCTAAATATCAATTGCCGCCTGCGCCAACCATGGTTGCGGTGCAGGACGCCAAGCCTGCTGCAGTAGCGCCAGTGGTTGCGCCCAAACCAGCGGTGAAAGCAGCCCCGGCCAAAGCCGCTGCCAAGAAGCCGGTCGCCAAAGCCCCGGCTGCGAAAAAAGCAGCGCCGGCGAAAAAAGCCGCTCCGGCCAAAGCCGCGCCAGCCAAGGCTGCTGTGAAGAAGAAGCCGGCCGCGACGGATCAGGCCAGCAACTGAGTAGCCGGTCTGACTCGCGCTTGCCAAGGTGAGTCAGCCCCAGGGTTTTTTTCAGCGAAGGATGGACGTCATGACCCAGTCTCTGGCCGATATGCGCCGTGACTATGCCCGCGATGGCTTGACCGAAGCGCAGTCGCCCGATGAGCCGTTTGCCCTGTTTCATCAATGGTTTGCCGAAGCGGTGAAAACCGAGCAGGCACCCGTTGAAGCCAATGCCATGACGTTGGCGACGGTGGACGAGGACGGGCGTCCGCATTGCCGGATCCTCTTGCTCAAGGGCCTCGATACTCAAGGCTTCACCTTCTTCACCAACTACGACAGCGCCAAGGGCCAGCAACTGGCGGCGCGTCCGTTTGCCGCCATGACCTTCTTCTGGCCGACGCTGGAACGCCAGGTGCGTATTGAAGGGCGCGTGGTCAAGGTCACGGCGCAAGAGTCCGACGCGTATTTCCAGGTCCGCCCATTGGGCAGTCGCCTCGGCGCCTGGGCTTCGCCGCAGAGCCGGGTGATCGCTGATCGCGCCGAGCTGGAGGGCATGATCCAGGCAACCGAACAACGCTTCATCGACACTCAACCCCATTGCCCCGAGCATTGGGGAGGCTACCGGCTGTTGCCCGAACGCATCGAGTTCTGGCAGGGACGGCCGAGCCGTCTGCATGATCGCCTGAACTATCGCCTGCTGGATAACCAGTGGACGCGGGAACGACTCGCGCCCTGATCCTGTTCGTTGAATTTTTCGCCCGGCCCGTCGTCATACCGCTATGAAGGCGCTGCTGTATAGCGCCTGAATGATCTTAAATTAACGAGGCTGGGGTCGTGACAGTGCCTGTTGCGCGGAGTCTAATGGCTACCTGTTCCTCTGGAGATACCGATATGCGTAAGTCTGTTCTGTTGGCTGCCTCATTCACCGCGATGGCGCTGACACTGGGTGGTTGTACGTCGAATCTGACCGGCGACTCCTATTCCCGTGATGAAGCGCGGACAGTGCAGACCGTTCGCCTGGGCACCATCGAGTCGCTGCGTCCGGTCAAGATCGAAGGCACCAAGACGCCTATCGGTGCAGGCGCAGGCGCGGTTGTCGGCGGCGTGGGTGGCAGCGCCATTGGTGGCGGTCGCGGCAGTATCGTCGCGGCAGTCATTGGTGCGGTAGCCGGCGGCTTGCTGGGCTCGGCCACCGAAGAAGGACTGACCCGCACCCAAGGCGTGGAAATCACCGTTCGCGAAGACGACGGTTCGATGCGCGCTTACGTGCAGCAAGTCCAGGAAAACGAAATCTTCCGCGTCGGCGAGCGCGTACGCATCATGAGCGTCAACGGCACGAGTCGTGTGACGCACTGATGGTTTGACGGCAGATCCGGATGGATCTGTAAGAAGTAATGAAAAATGCCCGTGTCTTTGGATGCGGGCATTTTTTTGTCTAGATTTTTTGCGGAAGTATTCTATGTGCGGATTCGGAGTCTATCGACCTAGTTGATGTAGGAAAGTGCATGTACGCGAGTAAGTGGTTTCGGAATTAACCGAGAAACTGACTAATTTATGTTAATCATCGCGTTTAGTATTGACGGCAGGCCGTACGATTGATTAGGTCTTGGTTGTCAGTTGATAAACAGCTGTCCTTCGGTGGCTCCATATGCGCCGGCGATTACTTTGTTAACGATTAATCAACAGCCGTAACGGGTGTGGACTTCTATCGCCCCGAAGACGATGGATGAAAAATAAAAAAGGAATCATGGATCATGCGTAAATCTTTGTTTAAAAAGCACGCAATGTATATGACTATTGCGCTCGCGCTTCTTAGCGGAATGGTAAATGCTGTGGCGGCGAAAAATCTGGATGATACAATGGTGGTGGCGCAAGATGCGGTGCAGCCAATTATTTTGGCGGATAAGCTGCATGGTTTTAATGGCTTTCTACAAAACAATGCGGAGGTAAAATATTATAGTTTTACGGCGGTACGTGGGCAGAACGTGATGTTCAGGGGGACGCGTCCGGCAAGCTGGCCACCAGGGGTCGCTTATGAATATAAAACCGGAGATGTCTGGCAGTTGCTGCCGGCCAACGGTGTTCATATTTTCGATAACCTGACGCCTGGGGATGAAGTGTTGATCAGGGTGTTCAAACGTCCGAACAGCAACACGGTGTCTCGTGCTTATGAATTTCGATTTGGTTCTGCGCCTTATCACGCCAGTGCGGACTTGATTAGAAGTGACGCCCAAGGCTTGCCGCTTTATGCCGGGGTTTTTCAAGCTTTCCGGGAAGTAAACTGGTCGATACATATCCATGATTCGACCGGGCAACCGCTTGAAGGTGCAAAAGCCAGTATCCAAGTTGGAGTTGCAGAAAAAATCGACCTATACACTGCTGTCGATGGTCGGGCGGCAGCCACGATAGCCTTGCCCGGCTGTGAGGGCAGCATGGTCTCCAACTCCTTTTCTACTGGTAATGGAACATTAAAACGGTGGTGGAATCTCAGGTATAACCCGGGCCGGTTGGTCGCAAAACTGGAGGACGACGATCGAGGTTACCGATGGAACTCAGGGACCATTGATAATACCTTTGGACATATCTGCAAGCAGTGGCTGTTGTATTGATTTAATAACTCTTGAACCGGGCGCATATCCGTATGCGTCCGGTTTGCTGTAATGCACATTATTTTTTCGATTTTTTCTCGGCTTGCTGTTGTTCAAGAATTTTTTCACCTTGCACCTGCAATTGTTCCACCCACGAGAATCCTCTAGCCGGGCTGGTGCCGCCATTTTGAAGCAATAAACCGTAATCAACAAATTTGTAGATGTTTTTCAAAGTGACAATACCGTCATATTTAGTCAGCTCTGGTACGTGCTTCAGGCTGTGAACAACCAGTTTTGCATGTTCAAAGGTCAGTTCTTTAAAATCGTCCAGATCATTGAGCCAGCCGTTCAGCTGGTTGATTTCTTTGTCACTCAGAGCACCTTTCGGAGAAGTCACCTCCAGGATCCCATATTCATTGACGGTGAAACCAAAGTTTTTATCAGCCAGATCAGGCAGGCATATACGCAGCTGGTCTTTGAATCCAGTAAATATCTCCTGCATTTGCTCCATCCTCAAATTCATCATCCAGTTGAGGGTATATACGGCGTCGTCTTCGTAGTGACCTAATGATGTGGCCAGCTTTTCGCTTATTTCGGGAGGAAGATTTTCGACGGCTTCCAGAGAAGCTTGCAAACCAATTTTGTTATAGGGGGCGCGAACGGTGGTGTACTTGAAACCCTCTGTAGAAAGCAGTGACTTATAAACTTCTTCCCGCTCGGGTGTAAATGTCCCTTCTGCCAGTCCGGTTTGATAATCCTGTTTGATGGATTGCCAGTAGTCGAGGCCTGGACGATATCGCGGGGCTATGAAAGCGTGCTGCTGCGCATGCGGGGGGGGCGTAATGGTAGAAGACATAATTTCATCCTTCTTTAGTTTTTTTATGTTCCCCTTCTATAACGGCAATCGCTACAAACCCGTGACCTGATCCAGCCGTGCGTTCTGTCTGCATAATTTGTATGAAATCGGCTACATGCGCCCCTATAGACGAGGCGCTTGTTAACCTTGAGTGCGCAACGAAGGTTAGGTTACTGCCCCTGATTCCTCCGGCTGGCAACCACCATCACCCCATATCCGATAAACGCTGCCAGTATCGACCCGGTGAGAATACCCATGCGGTCGACGCCTGCGTAAGCGCTGTTGCCCGGTTCAAAGGCCAGGGAGCCGACGAACAGGCTCATGGTGAAGCCGATGCCGCACAGGATCGATACGCCCAGCACTTGCCCCCAATTGGCACCTTGGGGCAGGGCGGCGATGCCCAGTTTGATGGCCAGCCACGTCAGGCCGAAGACGCCGAGGGTTTTGCCCAGCAGCAAACCTGCCGCAATGCCCATGGGCACCGGGTGGGTGAAGCTTTCCAGGGTCACGCCGCTCAGGGATACCCCGGCGTTGGCGAAGGCGAACAGCGGCAAAACGCCGTAGGCGATCCATGGGTGCAGCGCGTGTTCCAGGGTCAGCAGTGGCGAGGATTCTTCGTTGCGGGTGCGCAGTGGAATGCAGAACGCCAGCACCACGCCCGCCAGGGTCGCGTGCACGCCGCTCTTGAGTACGCATACCCACAGCAGCAGGCCGATCAGCAGGTAAGGCCCGAGCTTTACCACACCGAGTCTGTTCATGACGATCAACGACAGAATGGAAGCCGCCGCCAGAATCAGCGACAGGTTCGACAGTTCGCCGGAGTAAAACAGCGCGATCACCACGATGGCGCCCAGGTCATCAATGATTGCCAGGGTCATCAGGAACAGCTTGAGCGATACCGGTACGCGTTTGCCCAGCAGGGCGAGGACGCCAAGGGCGAATGCGATGTCGGTGGCCATTGGGATCGCCCAGCCGCTCAGGGCCGTGGGATCGTCCTTGTTCAGCGCCCAGTAGATCAGCGCTGGAATGACCATGCCGCCGATGGCCGCCGCACCGGGCAGGACAATCTGCGAAGGTTTGGAAAGATGCCCTTCCAGAACTTCACGTTTGACCTCAAGGCCGATCAACAGAAAGAACAGCGCCATCAGGCCATCGTTGATCCAGAGCAAAAGCGGTTTGGCGATTTGTACTGCGCCGATCTGGGCGACAACCGGAACGTCGAGAAAGGCGTTATACAGCCAGGACAAAGGGGAGTTGTTGATGATCAGCGCCAGGGCGGCGGCGGCAATCAGTAATAAGCCGCCTGCTGCTTCAAGCTGAAAAAAACGGGTGATAGCACTACGTAGAGGCAAGGTTCGCGCTCCATTCTTGAACAAAAGGAGCGACACCCTAACCCGTAGTTCCGGCTGTTAAAACAAAAGTTATATTCTTTTTTGTTATAAGAAATATAGCGGGATTAGAGTGTTTCCAAGTCTGTCGGCAACCTGATTTATTGCCGTCAGACTGTGTCTTTATGTGTCGTAGGAACGGTCCGAATTCGCCAGCGAAAGCTAGATTTCGATACCTAACATGTCCCTGGCCAGCGCCTCGGCAATGCGAATTCCATCGACGCCTGCGGACAAAATCCCACCGGCATAACCCGCGCCTTCACCCGCCGGATACAGGCCTTTAGTGTTCAGACTCTGCATGGTTTCGTCGCGAGTGATGCGCAGCGGTGCCGAGGTGCGGGTTTCGATGCCGGTCAGGATGGCGTCGTGCAAGGCGAAGCCTTTGATCTGTTTGTCGAACGCCGGCAATGCTTCACGAATGGCTTCGATGGCATAGGCGGGCAGGGCATCGGCCAGATCCACCAGTTTTACGCCCGGTTTGTAGGACGGTTCGACGCTGCCCAGCGCGCTGGATGCTTTGCCGGCAATGAAGTCGCCGACCAGTTGCGCTGGTGCTTCGTAGGTGCTGCCACCGAGAACATAAGCGTGGGATTCCAGACGCTCCTGCAACTCAATGCCGGCCAACGGCCCGCCAGGATAATCTTCCGGGGTGATGCCCACGACGATGCCCGAGTTGGCGTTGCGTTCGTTACGCGAATACTGGCTCATGCCGTTGGTGACCACCCGATTCGGCTCGGAAGTCGCCGCCACCACGGTGCCGCCTGGGCACATGCAGAAGCTGTAGACCGAGCGACCATTCTTGGCGTGATGCACCAGTTTGTAGTCGGCAGCGCCCAGTTTAGGGTGACCGGCGTATTTGCCCAGCCGTGCCCGGTCGATCAGCGATTGCGGGTGCTCAATGCGGAAACCTACCGAAAACGGCTTGGCTTCCATGTACACGCCACGGCTGTGCAGCATGCGGAAGGTGTCGCGGGCGCTGTGTCCCAGGGCCAGGATCACATGGCGGGACTCGATGCGTTCGCCGCTGTCGAGCACCACGCCCTGCATCTGGCCGTTGTCGATGAGCACGTCAGTCACGCGCTGTTCGAAGCGGACTTCGCCACCGAGGGCCTTGATCTCTTCGCGCATGGTTTCCACCACGCCGGTCAGGCGGAAGGTACCGATGTGCGGTTTGCTGACGTAGAGGATTTCTTCCGGCGCGCCGGCTTTGACGAACTCGTGCAGCACCTTGCGGCCATGGAATTTCGGGTCTTTGATCTGGCTGTAGAGCTTGCCGTCGGAGAATGTCCCGGCACCGCCCTCACCAAACTGCACGTTGGACTCCGGGTTCAGGACGTTCTTGCGCCACAGGCCCCAGGTGTCTTTGGTGCGCTGGCGAACTTCCCGGCCGCGTTCGAGGATGATCGGCTTGAAGCCCATCTGCGCGAGCAACAGCCCGGCGAAGATGCCGCAAGGCCCGAAGCCGACCACCACCGGGCGCTCGGTCAGACCTTCAGGCGCATGGCCTACAACTTTGTAGCTGATATCCGGCGCTGGATTGAGATGGCGGTCATCGGCGAGCCTGAGCCGCAGCGCAGCTTCGTCCCGGACCTGGAAATCGATGGTGTAGATGAAGCACAGCTCGGACGACTTCTTGCGCGCATCGTAGCTGCGCTTGAACAGCGTGAAGTCGAGCAGTTCTTCGCTGGCGATGCCCAGGCGCTGCAAGAGTGCAGGTCGCAGGTCTTCTTCCGGGTGATCGATCGGCAGCTTGAGTTCGGTGATTCGTAACATGAAGGGATCCAGTTTCCGGGCCGCAGGTTCAGCCCGACAGCGCTACAAGAACCGGCGATTATAAGCCACATTGAGGGGAAGTCGCGAAGCAAACCAGGACCGTTGGAGCGAAGCTGCCCGGGAATCGGCCGCAAGAGCGACTGCAGGTGCGACTGCAGGTGCGACTGTAGGAGCGACTGTAGGAGCGACTTCAGTCGCGAGCCACTCATAAAACAGCCCTCCCGGCTAAAGCCGGTCCTACAGGCAGTCCTCGGTCCTACAGCCGTCCTCGTTCCAACGGGCATCATTTACTCAGTCATTGCGCCCGCCGCCGTAATAACCGCAACCACGCTGGGTCTGGCCGTTGAGGCGCAGTTCGGCGGTCAGGTGTTGCACGGCGCCGGTGACGCTGTCGACGCAACGCTGTGGCGCGACCCACAGCTCCATGGTCTGGCCGTTGGCTTCGCTGCTGACGCTGAAGCGTCCGTCCGGCAGTTGTTCTTCGAGATAAGGTACGGCAATCGGCTCTTTGCCGAGGCGTTCGATGACCATGCCTTTACCGCTGACATTGACGTTCCAGGCCGGTTTGTTGCCGTTGACGTGCAGGTTCAGGCGTTTGAAGTTCGGATCGTCGCAGGCCTGACCGGCGCGCTCTACACGGTAGAGCTGTTGCAGGTCGAGTTGACCGTCGCTGTTGGCCGCCTTGCCCGCGACGAAGCTGCCACGCAAGTCAGCGAAGACCTTGCCGGAGTTGTCAGCCAGGGCCGCGGATTCCTGGAGGACGCCGGTATTGCCGACGTCCTTGACCACGAAGCGGCGTTGTTCATTGCACGGCTGAAACATCAGCTTGCCGCCTTCGCCGCTCAACGAACCCTGCATGCGCGTCCAGTTCGCCTTGGATACCGACGACTCGGGCTTGGCGCCGAGCATCTGGCATCCGGCAAACAGCGGCAGCAGGGCAAACAACATTACGGAACGGGCAGCAAACATGGGATGGTCTCCAGACAAGTGCCGCCACGTTACTCAGCCTGCCGCGCCATCACAAGGGGCAGTTAGCCAACGCGGTAGGTCTGACCGGTCTGTAGGCCTTCGACACTTTTCGCGTAGGCAAGCGCGACCTCGGCTGCGGGAACCGGTTTGAAACCCCGAAAATAAGGCGCGTAACTGCCCATGGCTTCCACCAGAACCGTCGGGCTCACCGAATTGACCCGCATACCCCGTGGCATTTCGATGGCTGCCGCGCGCACAAATGCATCGATGGCGCCGTTGACCAGGCTGGCCGACGCGCCCGAGTGAATCGGGTCACGGCTGAGGATGCCGGTGGTGAAGGTGAACGAAGCCCCGTCATTGGCAAATTCGCGGCCAATGAGCAGCAAATTCACCTGGCCCATCAATTTGTCCTGCAGACCGAGGGTGAAGTCAGCTTCTTTCATGTCGGCCAACGGGACGAAGTTCACGTTTCCGGCAGCGCAGACCAGCGCATCGAAGCGGCCTATCCGTTCGAACAGTTTCCGGATTGAAGCGCTGTCACTAATATCGACCCGTTCCTCGCCGCTGTTGCGACCGGCCCGCACAATTTCGTGGCGCGGCGCCAACTCGTCGGCGACTGCCGAACCGACCGTACCGCTTGCACCAATCAATAAAATTTTCATCGTGCTGCTCCGAGCATGTCTTTCAGGGAAGTTGAGCACGAAGTTTAGGTGGACTAATTGCAGTCGATAAGAGTGCTAATAGGCAACCTTTGGTTCTCATAAGGAAACGATAGTGAGTGAAATAGACGACCTGGCGGCGTTCGCGGTCTTGATCGATGCCGGTAGCTTCACCGCTGCGGCGGCGCGCATGGGCTGCAGTAAAGGGTATCTGTCCAAGCGCATCAGCCATCTTGAGGAGACTTATTCAGTCATGCTGCTGCATCGCAGCACTCGCAGCCTCAATCTGACCTCGGCCGGTGCGGCCCTGTTACCCCAGGCGCAACAGCTACTGGCGAGCATGAATCGGGCGCGCAATATCGTGGCTTTGATGCGCGATGACATGGTCGGGCAGGTTCGCCTGACCACCCCCGTTTCCCTGGGGGAAACCTTTTTCGAAGGCTTGCTCATGGAGTTCTCCGAAAAATACCCGCAAGTGACGATCGAGCTGGACCTCAACAACAGTTTTCGTGACCTGCGCCGCGATGGCTTCGATTTGGCAATACGCTCGTATGTCGCTCCCGACGAGCGCCTGGTTGCCAAACCATTGCTGGCCATTCAGGAACTGACCTGCGCCAGTACCGATTACCTCGAGCGGTACGGCCAACTGCATACGCCCCATGAACTGGTCACGCACAAGTGTCTGCTCAACAGCCATTACAACGGCCGCCACGAATGGCTGTATCACCAGAATCATCAACTGACCCGCGTGCAGGTCAATGGCGCGTTCGCCAGCAATCACTATGGTCTGTTGAAGAAAGCGGTGATGGTGGGCGCCGGCATCGCGCGTCTGCCGTCCTACATGGTGCATGCCGAGGTCAACGACGGGCGCTTGCACTGGCTGTTTCGCGATTACCAGACGAGCGTTCTGCCGCTGTTTCTGGTGCATCCCTATGAGGGTGAATTACCCAAGCGTATCCAGGTTCTGGCGGACTATCTGTTGGGCTGGTTCCAGCGCAGCACTGATGCCCTTGAGCGCCTGGCGACCCTGGAAATAAAAAACGGCCCGTAGGCCGTTTTTTGATCAAGGGCAGTACCCAAAGCTTACCCGCCGAGGTACGCGTCGCGGACTTTCGGATCGACCAGCAGCTCTTCCCCGGTGCCTTGCATGACGACCCGGCCGTTTTCCAGCACATAGGCGCGATCCGCGATTTTCAGCGCCTGGTTGGCGTTTTGCTCTACCAGAAACACCGTTACGCCATCACGACGCAGCTGTTCGACGATCTCGAAAATCTGCTGGATGATGATCGGCGCCAGCCCCAGCGACGGTTCGTCGAGCAACAACAGCTTGGGCTTGCTCATCAGCGCCCGGCCGATGGCGAGCATTTGCTGTTCGCCGCCGGACATGGTGCCGCCGCGCTGGTTGAAGCGCTCCTTGAGGCGCGGGAACAAATGCAGAACCTTATCCATTTGTTCCTGATATTCGCCTTTCTCGGTGAAGAAGCCGCCCATGGCGAGGTTCTCCTCGACAGTGAGGCGCGCAAATACGCGACGACCTTCCGGCACGACGGCGATGCTCTTGCGCATGATCTGCGCCGACTCCAGGCCGACCAGTTCCTCGCCCATGTAGCGGATGCTGCCGCTGTGGGCCCGAGGTGCACCGCACAAGGTCATCAACAAGGTTGATTTACCCGCGCCGTTGGCGCCGATCAGGGTCACGATTTCGCCTTGGCGGACTTCCACGTTGACGCCATGCAGCGCCTGAATCTTGCCGTAGAAAGTGGAAACGTTTTCGAATTGCAGCATTTACGCTTCCCCCAGATAGGCTTTGATCACTTCGGGATTGTCACGAATCTGTTCCGGCGTACCATCGGCCAACGGCGTGCCCTGGTTGATCACCACGATGTGGTCGGAAATGCTCATCACCAGCTTCATGTCGTGCTCGATCAGCAGGACCGTGGCGTTGTGTTCGTTGCGCAACATGCCGATCAGCGCCTTGAGATCCTCGGTTTCCCGTGGGTTCAAGCCCGCTGCCGGTTCGTCGAGCATGAGAATCCGCGGACGGGTCATCATGCAGCGGGCGATTTCCAGGCGGCGTTGCTGACCGTAGGCCAGGGTGCCGGCGGTACGGTTGGCGAATTCCTTGAGGTTCACCGCTTCCAGCCAATGCTCGGCGTACTCCATGGCTTCGCGTTCGCTGCGACGGAAGCCCGGCGTGCGGAACAGACCGGCGAAGAAATTGGTGTTCAAGTGCCGGTGCTGAGCCACCAGCAGGTTTTCCAGCGCGGTCATTTCCTTGAACAGACGCACGTTCTGGAAGGTACGCACCACGCCTTTGCGGGCAATCTCGTGTCCCGCCAGGCCTTGAATCGCCTCGCCATCGAGCAGGATGGTGCCGGACGTCGGCCGGTAGAAACCGGTCAGGCAGTTGAATACCGTGGTCTTGCCGGCACCGTTGGGGCCGATCATCGACACGACTTGTTTCTCATTGACGGTCAGGCCTACGCCGTTGACCGCCAGCAGACCGCCAAAGCGCATGCTCAGGCCGCTGACTTCTAATAGCGGGCGGCTCATTTGCGCAGCTCCATGTGAGGACGTTGCATGGGCAGAAGACCCTGAGGACGCCAGATCATCATCAGCACCATCAAGGCGCCGAACATCAACATGCGGTATTCACTGAAATCACGCATCAGTTCCGGTAGCAGGATCATCACCACGGCGGCGAGGATCACCCCCAGTTGCGAGCCCATGCCACCCAGCACCACGATGGCGAGGATGATGGCCGACTCGATGAAAGTGAAGGATTCCGGCGTGACCAGGCCCTGGCGAGCGGCGAAGAAGCTGCCGGCGAAACCGGCGAACGCAGCACCCAGGGTGAAAGCCGACAGCTTGATGATGGTCGGATTCAGGCCCAATGCGCGGCAGGCGATTTCATCTTCACGCAACGCTTCCCAGGCACGGCCGATAGGCATGCGCAGCAGGCGATTGATCACGAACAGCGCGGCCAGCGCCAGCAGCAAGGCAACCAGATACAGGAAGATGACCTTGTTGATGGAGTTGTATTGCAGGCCGAAGAACTCGTGGAAGGTTTGCATGCCTTCCGCCGCCTTGCGTTCGAAGGACAAGCCGAACAGGGTCGGTTTTTCAATGTTGCTGATGCCGTTCGGGCCGCCGGTGAGGTCGGTCATGTTACGCAGCAGCAAGCGGATGATTTCACCGAAGCCCAGCGTCACGATGGCCAGATAGTCACCGCGCAGGCGCAACACCGGGAAGCCCAGCAGGAAGCCGAACGTCGCCGCCATCATCCCGGCAATCGGCAGGCAGATCCAGAAACCCAGGCCGAAGTAGTGGGACAGCAGGGCGTAGCTGTAGGCACCGACCGCGTAAAAGCCCACATAACCCAGGTCCAGCAGACCCGCCAGCCCGACCACGATGTTCAGGCCCAGGCCGAGCATCACGTAGATCAGGATCAGCGTGGCGATATCCACCGCGCCTCGGGAGCCGAAGAACGGCCAGACCAGTGCGACCATGATCAGGCCGAGCATGATCCAGCGCTGGGTGCTCGGCAGGGTCAGGAAATTGCTGGCCTTGGCGGGCATGACCGGCATGCTCGGTGACGAACGCCACGCCGCGCTGATCTGTTCATGGAACAGCACCCGCAGAAACATGGCGATGGCGCAGGCAAAGATAATGCTGACGGTGGTGCTGCTGGCGCCGATGACTGCCAGTTTGACGCCGACGATTTCCAGCTTCAGGCCGAGTATCGGGTAAGCGACAGCCAGCACCAGCAAGGCGCTGAACAACGCTGATTTGAGTTTCCTGGTCATACTTTTTCAACCTCCGGGCGGCCAAGCAGGCCGGTCGGCCGGAACAACAACACCAATACGAGAAGACCGAACGCCACCACATCCTTGTACTGGTCGCCGAAGATATCGGCGCCAAAGGCTTCGGCCACGCCCAATACCAGACCACCGAGCATGGCGCCCGGAATACTGCCGATACCGCCCAGTACCGCGGCGGTGAAGGCCTTGATGCCGACCAGGAAGCCGGCGTTGGGGTTGATCACGCCGTACTGCATGCTCAGCAACACGGCAGCGACCGCCGCCAGCGCGGCACCGATGACAAAGGTCAGGGCGATGATGTTGTTGGTATTGATGCCCAGCAGGTTGGCCATCTTGATGTCTTCGGCGCAGGCCCGGCAGGCGCGGCCCAGACGAGAGCGGGAGATGAACCAGGTCAGGCCGAGCATCGCGATCAGGGTCACGATGAAGATCAGCACTTGCATGTAGGAAATCACGACTTCATGGGTGCTGGTCGAGCCAAACACGAAGTTGCCGGGAATCAGGTTGGGAATCGATTTGTCTTTGGAGTCCTGCGACAACAGAACCGTGTTCTGCAGGAATATCGACATGCCGATCGCAGAGATCAGCGGGATCAGACGGTTGCTGCCGCGCAACGGGCGATAAGCCACGCGCTCGATGGCATAACCGTAGGCACTGGTCACGACGATACTGGCGACGAACGCGGCGGTGATCAGCAACGGCAGGCTGTCCAGCCCCATCATCGTCAGGCCGGCGAGGGCGATGAACGCGACATACGAACCGATCATGTACACCTCGCCATGGGCGAAGTTGATCATGCCGATGATGCCGTAAACCATCGTGTAACCGATGGCTATCAAGGCATAGGTGCTGCCAATGGTCAGGCCATTAACCAGCTGTTGGAAAAAGTGATAGATGTCTATCTCGGGCATTACAGCGCTCCTGAAAACCTGCTCGGTGTTCCACTGGTGGTCGTCTTGCTGCCCGTGCGTCGTGATATGGGTCCACGTTGGCATCGAGCCCAGTGAATCACTGGTAACGGTTTTGAAGATGTTCAGCCGGACGTTTTCTTGTGGATTGGTCCAGCTCGTAAAACAAAGCCCACTGCGGTTGCAGTGGGCTCTGGGTTCAACTGACAGCGATTGCTTACTTCACAGGCGCTTCAGTCTTGGTGCCGTCTTTGTGCCAGGTGTAGACCACGAATTTGAAGTCTTTCAGGTCGCCTTTGGCGTCGTAGCTCAAGTCACCAGTCGGAGTTTTGAAGGTGCCGGCGTGAATTGCCGCAGCAACCTTGGCGGTATCTTCGCTCTTGGTCGTTTTGATCGCATCGGCAATCACTTGAACCGCGGCGTAAGCCGGGAACACGAACGGACCGCTTGGGTCTTCTTTCTTGGCCTTGAACGCCTCAACCAGCTCCTTGTTGGCAGGATCCTGGTCGAACGAGGCAGGCAGGGTTACCAGCAGGCCTTCGGAAGCATCCTGGGCAATCTGCGAGATTGACGCGTTACCCACGCCTTCCGGACCCATGAAGCCGGCTTTCAGGCCTTTTTCCTGTGCCTGACGCAGAATCAGACCCAGCTCAGGGTGGTAGCCGCCGTAGTAGACGAAGTCGACGTTGGCTTGCTTCATCTTGGCGATCAGCGACGAGAAATCCTTGTCGCCAGCGTTGATGCCTTCGAACAGAGCGACTTTGACGCCGTCTTTTTCCAGGGTCTGCTTGACGGCGGTCGCGATGCCTTCGCCGTACTGTTGCTTGTCGTGGATGACCGCAACGATCTTAGGCTTAACCTGCTTGGCGATGTAATTGCCAGCCGCCGGACCTTGAGCGCTGTCCAGGCCGATGGTGCGGAAAATCATCTTGTAGCCACGAGCGGTGATTTCCGGGCTGGTTGCAGCCGGAGTCACCATGATGATGCCTTCGTCTTCGTAAATGTCCGAAGCCGGTTGCGTGGAGCTGGAGCACAGGTGACCAACCACAAACTTGACGCCGTCGTTGACGACTTTGTTGGCGACCGCTACCGCTTGTTTCGGATCGCAGGCGTCGTCGTATTCAACCGCTTCGAGCTTCTTGCCATCTACGCCACCTTTGGCGTTGATCTGTTCAATGGCCATTTTGGCGCCGCTGAACTGCATGTCGCCGTACTGGGCGACTGCACCGGTTTTCGGGCCGGCGATGCCGATCTTGATGGTGTCTGCTGCGAATGAATGGCTGGCAACCCCCGCCATAACCAGTGCGGCAAACAGCTTGGAAAGCTTCTTAGTACCCTTAGTCATGATGCTCCACTCTTGTGTTTTAATTTTTATAATCCTGACGCCAAAGCTGCAGGACCGGATTGATAGATTCCGATCTTCCCCCCGGCAACTGTACCGGAACAGTTTAGAGCGCCGATTGATCGCTTGGAAAGCTGGCTGCAGGGGGCAAAACCGAATGATGTCGCTAAATTGTAAGAAAGATACAGAATCAAGCGGTTCGACGTGTCCAACCGACCTTCAAACCCTTGGTTTCCCTGATCTTCCCTGCAATCAATTACTTGTATCTGGGTTTGTCTGGAGCAGAGTCGGCGCTATTATTTGCGTCGATTTTCTTTTCGGTGGAACCCATGAGTGAAGAACCAAGCACCCTCTATGCCAAATTGCTCGGTGAGACGGCATCAATTACCTGGACGGAGCTGCAACCGTTCTTTGCACGCGGCGCCCTGTTGTGGGTCGAGCCCACTCTGGATTTGATCGAAGTGGCGCAGGCCGTTGCCGAAAACGACGCTGCCAAAGTCAGCACGTGGCTTGGCACGGGAGAAGTAGGCAAGGTGGCTGAAGCGCGTGCGCTAGAGCTTGTGGAGCGTGACCCGACACTTTGGGCAGTCGTAGTGGCGCCTTGGGTGCTGGTCCAGGATAGGGCGCCCGCTTTATAAGTGGTCAGTTTTGGTGCGCGCGGGCGCCGCGCCTGGGTAGTCTGGTAACCGGCCCGGAACCGGGGTAGCGAAAAATCTCACTGTTGGTGTTGTCGTCGTAGGACCGGCTTTAGCCGGGAGAGCTGCACGCGCGGCAATGCAGATGCGTAGCATGCAATGCCGCCCTCCCGGCTGAAGCCGGTCCAACGGGACTCAATTGAACTCCGTTACAAGCCGTAACCCGTCTTGCCCGTATGCTGATTCAGCGAGATGACGCGGGTCTTGCCGATGCGATGGCGGTAGATCTCGCGCAAGTACTTGATGGCCTTCTTCACGCTTTCACGGGAAATGCGGATGTCGTTGATCGAGACAAACTTGGCTTTGTCTTCGATCAGCTCGCGGTACTTCTTCTCGTACATGGGCTTGATCGCATACCAGTTGGTGTCGAGGATCCTGGCCGGGTTTTCATATTCATTGAGCAAGTCGTCGATGCGCTCTTCATCAAATTCGTCGCTGACAATGAAGTCCAGAATCGAGTTGTCCAGCGTGTCGTCGAAGCGGAACTGGTTTTTCGCGAAGCAGCGCTTGATGAACGCCACGATCAGCGTCAGAAAGTCATCCGACAGGCAGGGACTCTTGGCGATCAAGGTGGTCAGCGACAGGTTGGCCGACGCTCCGATCACCAGTGCATAACGCTTGAGCGTGGTGTTGGGGAACAGGCTGTTCAGGTGCGTCTTGAGACGGTTCAGGTCCATGTAGGACAGCTTGTAGTCTTTGGGCAGCGAGACGATGGACACCACCGACGAGCAGTTCTTGAAGAAGTGCAAGTCATGCAGCGCCGCGGCGTCGTAGCCGGAGGTTTTGTACTGGTCCAGCGCAGCGCGATAACGCTTGGACTCGATCGGCAGCAAGCTGATGCCTTCGATGGCCTGGGTCACTTTATTGAAGTGCGGCAAGTCAATGGAGCGGAAGAACAGGTCGTCGATGTTCAGGCGTGGCGGTTCTTTCTCGAACACCTTGAATTTGTCCGAACCGGGGACCGGGCTTTCCGGCACCACCGACTCGGCGTAGGCAATCGCTACCGGCCCGGCCAGGCTCATGAACAGGTCGTTGGCATCCAGGCGGATAGTCTCGCCGATATCAATGCCGGCACGTCGGAAATAGTTCTGATCGTAATCGGTGGTAACGGCTTGGGCAGTGAGGATGTTGAAGATCTGCTGCGAGATGTACTGGTTGGCGTGACGTTCCATGGCGTTCACATCGATGTTGTCGATGTTGCCGTCATCGCTTTCTTCGGCGTAACGCATGATGTCGTTGGAGATCAGCATCATGGCGTTCCAGGGGCGAATTCGGCCCATGACGCTGGCTTCGCTGCTGTCTTCGTTCTCGAAGTTGTACGAAAAGTCCCATTCTTCAGCCAGATACTTGCAGAGCAGGCGACCGGCATTGATATGCAGCGCCTCGGACATTTCGCTGCGGTGATCGGAAATGTTCGGCAGCACACAAATGCCACTGGTGAAGATAGGCTCGAACACAAAGGACCGGCCGCGTTTGCTGTCGTTTTCGTCAGTGGGGCGGGTGTCGAAGGTTTTGTTCATGTACGAGAACTGTTGCGCCAGGCCGAACTCCGAGGCCATGCCAGAACCCGTACCGCCGCCCGCACTGAAAATGTAGAAGTACAGGCGAGACTGGTTGGCCTTGATGCCGCACGAATCGATCAGGTACGAGTGGATCAGCTTCCAGTCAGTGCTGGAGAATTGGCTGGTGTCCTTGTTCAGGATGATTTTGGCCAGGTACTGGCCGAGGATCGGTGCGTTACCGGCGCCTCCTGCATGGACTTCGGACAAATCCATGATTTTCATTTTGCTGTAGTCATTGATGAACCCGCTTTTCTCGCCCTTGCGTGAGAAGCGGATGCGGCCAGCAATGTCCTTGTCCAGATCCCCGAGCATGACCAGCGGCTCAACCAGGAATACGGGTTTGCTGGCTTTGTTCTGCACCAGCCGCAGATTGTTACGGATCCAGTGCACCGGGCTGTAGCGCTTGTCATCGCGCAGGCGATCTTCGTTCTCGAATTGATTGAGGTAGAACTTGCGCGCGTTGTAGACCAGTTCGGCAACGTCCAGGGCGATGTTCGAGCCGCAGCGGCCCAGACCGATCAGGCAAACCGAGGGGAACTGCTGTTCGCTGCGCAGCACGCTTTCTTCAATGTGCACTGAAGGTGAAGGCGGGAAGACTGTGTCGCGCAGACCGTCGAGATTATCCAGGATCCGGTCGGTATCGGTTTCCGTGAAATACATATATTGCTGAGCGGGAATGGGCTTGGGTCGGTAGGAGGTGCCAGGTACGCCATCTGCCTTTGCGGCAACGGCTGCACTCAATGGTCCGGATATCGCGCCAGCAGAATCGTTTTTATTGGTCATCGTGCGCCATTTGCCTAAGGAGGCTGCGATGCGGTCGGGGTCATCGCGCCATCACGGAAAGAGAAGTTACGACGTTGCAGTGCGCTTTTTCAGGGGCGAAAGGGGATAAGCCCGAGCAACGACCAAGGCGCTCCCTGTCTGGTTCAAGTAATGAATCGGCAGGCATAAGGAAATCTTTAGATTTTCTGATGAGTGGATTGAACCCGGCTGATTCCTCGCTGTCGTTTCGCGAAAGGCGCACCCCGCGATGCCAGGACATTTGCTTAACGAATGTTTACAGACAGTCGTGGATAAGCGTTCTAGATTTAACGGCGCGGTCTTCCAACAACAATAAAAAGGGAGCTTCACCATGAGCAGCAGTTCGCAGCCTCTTTCGCCGCAGGCGTCCAACGCGTGGCGCGTCTTGTTTCTGCTGTTTCTGGCCAACCTTTTCAATTTCTTCGACCGCACCATTCCGGCGATCATCATCGAGCCGATTCGCAAGGAATGGCAGTTGAGCGACTTTCAGCTGGGCATCATTGGCACCGCGTTCACCTTGGTCTATGCCATCGCCGGGCTGCCGCTGGGGCGCATCGCTGATACCGGTTCGCGCAAAAAACTCATGGGCTGGGGGTTGGCGGTCTGGAGCGGGCTGACGGCCGTGAACGGGCTGGCTGGCAGCTTCTGGACGTTTCTATTGGTGCGCATGGGCGTGGGAATTGGCGAGGCCAGTTATGCGCCAGCGGCCAATTCCTTGATTGGCGACCTGTTCCCGGCCCATCGACGGGCGCGAGCCATGGGCATTTTCATGCTGGGCCTGCCGTTGGGGCTGTTGCTGGCGTTTTTCACCATTGGTGCGATGGTCAAGGCGTTCGACAGCTGGCGCGCGCCGTTCTTCATTGCGGCGGTGCCGGGCCTGGTGCTGGCGGTGTTCATGTTTTTCATCCGTGAACCCAAGCGCGGCGCGGCCGAAAGCGTGCGCATATCCGAGGAGAAAATCGACAAGCCGATTCGTCGCGTACTGGCGATCCCGACGTTTGGCTGGCTGGTGCTGGCCGGATTGACCTTCAACTTCGCCACTTATGCGTGCAACTCATTCATGGTGCCGATGCTGCAACGCTATTTCCTGCTGCCGTTGCAGGAAGCAGCGGTCGCCACCGGGATTATCGTCGGGGTGACGGGGCTGGTAGGGCTGACCGCTGGAGGCTGGATCGCGGACAAGTTGCATCAGCGTTTCGCCAATGGTCGCCTGATGTTCGCTGCCGTGAGCATGCTGGTGGCGACGCTGGCCACAGGCTATGCCTTGCACGCGGGGCGAATTGAAATCGGAGTGTTTGTTGCTGTGTTCGGCCTGGGCTGGTTGTTCGCTTACAACTTTTATACCTGCGTCTACACCGCCATTCAGGATGTCGTGGAACCCCGTTTGCGGGCGACGGCCATGGCGCTGTTTTTTGCCGGCTTGTATCTGCTGGGTGGCGGTTTAGGGCCGGTGGTCGTGGGGTTGTTGTCCGATCATTTTGCCCATTCGGCGATGGCGGCGGCCGGCGCCCTGGAAATGGCCGAGGCGTTCAAGGCGGTCGGCTTGCATGACGCCATGTATTTGATCCCGGTGGCGTTGTTCATGACCTTGCTGTTTCTGCATCAGGCGTCGCGCTGCTTTAGCCGCGATGCGCAGAAGATGAGGGTGGGGATGGCGGCGGATGAGCCGGCGGAGATTGGGGCGGGGAGCACGTCGGTTGCCTGACGTGCCGCCTTCCCGGGCGCCGTAGGAGCGACTTTAGTCGCGAGGGCGTCGATTGTCCTCCCGGCTAAAGCCGGTCCTACAGCAAGCCTCCAACAGCAAGCCTCCAACAGCGAGGCTTTTATATTCGATCAACCCGCTACCAGCACCCGAATCGCTTCCAGGCGCAGCGCGGCTTTATCCAGCATCGCCAGGCCTTGCTCGCGTTGTGCGCGCAGGGCGATCAGTTCGCTGTCGCGCACCGTCGGGTTGACGGCTTGCAAGGCGGTCAGGCGCGCCAGTTCTTCGTCGGTGTCGGCAGCCAGGCGACGCTGCGCCTCGGCCACGCGCTCGGCGTGTTTCGGTGCGATCCTGGCTTCGCCGGCGTTGATCTGCGGATTGAGCACGTCGCGCTGGGCCTGGATGAACTTGTTGGCGCTGGCACGCGGCACGCTTTCCAGCTGTTCATTCAGGGTCACGAACGACACGCGGCCTGACAAATCATTGCCGTTGGCATCCAGCAGGCAGCGCAAGGCGGCCGGTGGCAGATAACGGCCCAGTTGCAGCGAGCGCGGCGCAACCACTTCGCTGACATAAAGCAGTTCCAGCAGAACGGTGCCAGGCTTGAGCGCCTTGTTCTTGATCAGCGCCACGGCGGTGTTGCCCATGGAGCCGGACAGCACCAGATCCATGCCGCCTTGAACCATCGGGTGTTCCCAGGTGATGAACTGCATGTCTTCGCGAGACAGCGCCTGGTTGCGGTCATAAGTGATGGTCACGCCTTCGTCGTCGCCCAGCGGGAAGCTGGCATCGAGCATTTTTTCGCTTGGTTTGAGGATCAGGGCGTTTTCCGAATGGTCTTCGCTGTCGATGCCGAACGCATTGAACAGGGTTTCCATGTAGATCGGCAGGGTGAACTGATCGTCCTGCTCAAGAATCGCCTCGACCAGCGCCTCGCCTTCGCCCGCGCCGCCGGAGTTGAGCTCCAGCAAGCGGTCGCGACCGGTGTGCAGCTCGCTTTCCAGGCGCACGCGCTCGGCGCGGGCCTCATCGATCAGCGCCTGCCATTCGTCGTCATCGCCGCTTTCCAGCAGCGGCAGCAGGCGCGGGCCGAACTGATGTTGCAAGGCGTTGCCGGTCGGGCAGGTATTGAGGAACGCATTGAGCGCTTCGTGATACCACTGGAACAGCCGCGCTTGCGGGCTGGTTTCCAGGAATGGCACGTGCAGCTCGATGGTGTGTTTCTGGCCGATCCGGTCCAGACGACCGATACGCTGTTCCAGCAAGTCCGGGTGCGCAGGCAGATCGAACAACACCAGGTGGTGCGAGAACTGGAAGTTACGGCCTTCGCTGCCGATTTCCGAACAGATCAACACCTGGGCGCCGAATTCTTCATCCGCGAAATACGCCGCGGCGCGGTCGCGCTCAAGGATATTCATGCCTTCGTGGAACACCGTGGCCGGGATGCCGGAACGCACGCGCAAGGCGTCCTCCAGATCCATCGCGGTTTCAGCGTGGGCACAGATCACCAGTACCTTGACGCGCTTGAGCATTTTCAGCGTGTCGATCAACCAGTCGACGCGCGGATCGAAGCGCCACCAGCGTTCTTCTTCGGTAACGTCCGGTTGCGCCTGGAAGCTGACTTCCGGGTACAGGTCGGCGTGTTCACCCAACGGCAATTCGAGGTATTCGGCCGGGCAGGGCAGCGGATACTGATGCAGCTTGCGCTCCGGGAAGCCTTGCACGGCGGCCCGGGTATTGCGGAACAGCACGCGGCCTGTGCCGTGGCGGTCGAGCAATTCGCGAATCAGGCGCGCGCTGGCTTCGGTGTCGCCATCGTTGACGGCGGCCAGCAACGCTTCGCCCTCGCTGCCGAGGAAGCCGTGAATGGTTTTGTGCGCTTTTGGCGACAAGCGTCCCTTGTCGAGCAGCTCCTGCACCGCTTCGGCCACCGGGCGATAGTTTTCGCTTTCGGCGCGGAAGGCTTGCAGGTCGTGGAAGCGGTTCGGATCCAGCAGGCGCAGGCGCGCAAAGTGGCTGTCCTGACCCAGTTGTTCCGGGGTTGCGGTCAGCAGCAACACGCCGGGAATGACTTCAGCCAATTGTTCGACCAGGGAATATTCAGGGCTGGCCTTTTCTTCGTGCCAGACCAGGTGGTGAGCCTCGTCGACCACCATCAAGTCCCAGCCCGCAGCAAACAGCGCGTCCTGGGCTTTCTCGTCTTCGACCAGCCATTCCAGAGCCACCAACGCCAACTGAGTGTCTTCGAACGGGTTGCTGGCATCGCTTTCAATGAAACGCTCGGAATCGAACAGCGCGACCTGCAGGTTGAAACGGCGACGCATTTCCACCAGCCATTGGTGCTGCAGGTTTTCCGGGACCAGAATCAACACGCGATTGGCGCGACCGGACAGCAGCTGGCGATGGATCACCAGACCGGCTTCGATGGTCTTGCCCAGGCCGACTTCATCCGCCAGCAAAACCCGTGGCGCGATACGGTCGGCGACTTCCCGGGCGATGTGCAACTGGTGGGCGATAGGCTGCGCACGCACGCCGCCCAGGCCCCAAAGGGAGGACTGCAACTGGCGGCTGGTGTGTTCCAGCGTGTGATAACGCAGGGAAAACCACGCCAGCGGATCGATCTGTCCGGCGAACAGGCGATCAGTGGCCAGACGGAACTGAATGAAGTTCGACAGCTGGGTTTCCGGCAGCGTGACCGGTTCGTTCTGTGCGTTGAGCCCGTGGTAGACCAGCAGGCCGTCGACGTCGTCGACTTCGCGCACGGTCATCTTCCAGTTTTCGAAGTGGGTGATCACGTCGCCGGGAGAGAAGCGCACGCGGGTCAGCGGTGCGTTACGCAAAGCGTATTGACGCGTGTCGCCAGTGGCCGGATAGAGCACGGTCAACAAGCGGCCGTCCTGTGCCAGAACGGTGCCTAAACCCAGCTCGGCTTCGCTGTCGCTAATCCAGCGTTGCCCCGGTTGATACTGCTGCGCCATGCTGCCTGTCTCCCGCCTTGAAAAAGCCGACTATGTTAACGGAACACGCTGCCCAGGCCAAAGGCGGAGTGAACTTTCAACGCGATTTCTCCTGTATTTCCGGCTAAAACTGCGTTTTGCGGCACTAGTTGCAGCAAACATAGTCGAATCTTTCTCATTCAACGGTTCAAGTCGACGAAACGGCGGCCGACAATTACTCAACAGGAGATCAAATCATGCTGCAGCCGACCCTTCCCTTGAGTGTGGTGCCCGTCACTTCCCAGCTGGATGCGGCCAGACAGGTCCCGGATATTCCGCCTGTTGCACCCGTGCAGTCCAGCTCCACCGAAACCACCATCGACCTGCGCAATCATGACGCTGAACACAGCGCGTTATTGTTGCGTGAAGAACAGCAACGTCATCACGAGCAGCAAAAGCGTCGTGAGCAGGGTTCTGATGAACCGGAACATCTTGCGGTGCCCGGCGTTTCGCTGAATGCCGATAACACCGTGCCGGTGGTGCCGCTGATGGATGAAGCGCCGCGCCAGGGCATGTGGGTGGATGTCGAAGTCTGAGCGTGAGCGGTGCGCCTGTGAGCGCTGCTGCGCTGGTCATGGGGCACGGGATTGCGCATTATTAGCCTCACTTCCATGTGTTCGAGAGTGCAGGCCATGAGCGGAGATGAAAAACTGATCGACCTGGGCGCCGAACGTGCCAAGCGGGTACACGATCTCAATGACAAGCGGCTGAACGAAGTGCGCAATGCCTTCGAGCAAGCCATGCCCCTGAGTCCGGGCAAGAAAAAGTCGAAGAACAAACCGAAAAAACGCTGAATCCTCCCAATTCCGTTGACCCAGATCAGTTATCCGCGCGCTTGGCGATCAAGCGTGTGGCGCTATTGATTTGGGTCAATTTCCATCGCCGCCGCTGTGGGTAATCTTGCTCCATCGAACAGGGACAGAGCAGGAGGCGCGGTTATGTTTTTCGACAATGTGGTTGTGGCCGGTGTCGTTACCGTTGGCCTGATGCTGGTGTTCTTCGCAGGCTTCGGACTATTTATCTGGAAGGACTCGCAAAAGCGCAAGTGAGGCTGAGGCCTTCTATAACAAGAGCACGCAAGGCATTTTGGGCGACTTCGGTCGCCCTTTTTTTTTGTTGCGAAAAAATGAGTTGAATCGCTGTAGGAGCCAACTTGTTGGCCAGGCGAAGATTCGTTGGAGCGAGGCTTGAAGGGGGGCGCGCTTTTCGGGGACAAGTCCCCTCCTACCAGTTTGTATCTGCCCGGTAGGACCGGACTTGTCCGGGAAGAACGATAACGCGGTGGATCTTGCCCACCGAGGTACCCGGTTCGCGGGCAAGCCTCGCTCCAACAGGTTTTCGCAGAATCAACCGATGCTGATTGCCGGCAATTGAGTCAGGGTCACGGTCTGCTGTTTACGCGGGGCGATAATTTCTGCTTCGCCGTCAACCACCAGTTCTTCACGCTGATTAAAAACGCGAGTCGCGATGCGTACGCGGAATTTCGGCATTTTTTCCAGGATTTCCAGGCGTACGGTCAGGGTGTCGCCCAGTTTTACCGGTTTCTGGAAGGTCATCTGCTGGCCCACATAAATGGTGCCCGGCCCAGGCAGCTCGCAGGCGACGGCAGCGCTGATCAATGCGCCGCTGAACATGCCGTGGGCGATGCGTTCCTTGAACATGGTCTGCGCAGCGTATTCGGCATCCAGGTGCACCGGGTTGTGATCACCGGACATCGCGGCAAACAGCTGGATGTCGCGCTCTTCAACAGTCTTGCTGTAACTGGCGGTCTGGCCGACTTCAAGGGCTTCGTAAGGGGTGTTGGTAACCTGAGTCATGGGTGATCCTGAATATTGAAAAGAGGCCTGGCGATGACGGGCAAAGGTGGCGAGGTCATTCTGCCCGACGCGGTCTTGGCTGCTGCAGTGTCTGCTCCAGCCAGTCGAGTACATCCCCCGTGACTTCATCGCGGTTGGTTTCGTTGAACAGCTCATGCCGCGCCTGCGGATAGATCTTCATTTGTAACATTTGATGACCTGTCTCGGCCAATGCGTCGGCAAGATCCTTGAGACGTTTGCCTTCGCTCACCGGATCACATTCCCCGCCAATTATCAGCAACGGCAGGCCTGGATCGATCTGTTTCAGGTTCGACGGCTTGCTGATTTGCTGCAGGCCACCGAGCAGATCCAGCCAGAATTGATTGGTGCAACGAAAGCCGCACAGCGGGTCGCTGATGTACTGATCGACTTCCCGGGCATCCCGGCTCAGCCAGTCGAAGCGGGTGCGTGCCGGTTTGAACGCCTTGTTGAACGAGCCGAATGACAGCCATTCGATAAGCCGACTGCGCCCGCTCGGGCCTTGCCGCCAGCGTTCCAGGCGGGCGATGGTGCTGGCGCTGCGGTACAGGGAAACCGGCTGGAAATTCGAGCCGCTGAGTATCGCGCCCTGCAAGCTGGCGCCGTGATGCAGCAGCCAGGCCTGCGCTATATAGCTGCCCATGCTGTGGCCCAGCAGAAATACCGGTGTGTCGGGATGACGCTGGCCTATGGACTGATTCAGGCTCGCCAGGTCATCCACGACTTTGCTCCAGCCGTTTTCATGGGCGAAATGGCCCAGCACGCCTTGGGCGGCGGTCTTGCCGTGGCCGCGCTGGTCGTGGGCATACAGCGCAAATCCCGCAGCGCACAGCGCCTCGCCCAGGCGAGCGTACCTGCCGCTGTGTTCGGCCATGCCATGAGACACCATCACTACCGCCCTGGGCGCCAGCGGCGGTAACCAGGCATTGACGTACAGGCGAGTGTGATCGCTGGCGTCGAGCCAAAAGACTTCGTGTTTCATGACGTCTCCCTTGCCTGAGTCCGCTGATATTCCGGCGCTGTGCATGAAGTGTATAGCCGATGACCGATTGCAACCCGATCAGCACCGAGATTCACGCCGATGATGACGCATTGGCCGGTATTTGCCTTCCTGACGATTGCTGCTAACGTCCGCCAAGCCCCGCGTTACAGCAGCGGGCCAGACACTCTCAGGTAAGAGGACAATAACAATGCAACCTGATTTCTGGAATGACAAACGCCCGGCGGGTGTACTCCCTGAGGTGGATCTGCACGCCTACAAGTCAGTCATCGAAGTGTTCGAGCGCAGTTGCCGAAAATTTGCCGATCGCCCGGCGTTCAGCAATATGGGCATTACCCTGACCTATGCCGAGCTGGATCGGCATTCAGCGGCATTTGCGGCGTTTCTCCAGCAACACACCGAACTCAAGCCTGGCGACCGCATCGCCGTGCAAATGCCCAACCTGCTGCAATATCCGATTGCCGTGTTTGGTGCGCTGCGCGCCGGCCTCATCGTGGTCAACACCAATCCGCTGTATACCGCGCGGGAAATGCGTCATCAGTTCAAGGACTCCGGCGCTCGGGCACTGGTTTATCTGAACCTGTTCGGCAAGCTGGTCCAGGAAGTGCTGCCCGACACCGAGATCCAGTACCTGATTGAAGTGAAGATGGGCGACATGCAATCAGCGGCGAAGGGCTGGCTGGTCAATGTGATTGTCGACAAGGTCAAGAAGCTGGTCCCGGCCTACGACTTGCCCCAGGCCACGCCGTTCAAAAGCGCGCTGCATCTGGGGCGCGGCCATCACCTGCAACCGGTGACCCTCGGGCTTGAGGATATCGCGGTGTTGCAATACACCGGAGGCACCACGGGCCTGGCCAAGGGCGCGATGCTCAGCCACGGCAATCTGGTGGCGAACATGCAGCAGGTCTACGCCTGCATGCTGCAGCACGGCGACGACGGCAGCCCGGTGTTCCGGGAGGGCAAGGAAATCATGATCGCGCCGTTGCCGCTCTATCATATCTATGCCTTCACCGCGAACTGCATGTGCATGATGGTCAGCGGCAACCACAACATCCTGATCACCAATCCACGCGACATTGGCGGCTTCATCAAGGAACTGGGCAAATGGCGTTTTTCGGCCATGATCGGCCTCAATACGCTGTTCGTGGCCTTGATGAATCATCCGGATTTCAAATCCCTGGATTTCTCCAGCCTGAAAAGCACCAACTCCGGCGGCACCGCCTTGGTCAAGGCCACTGCCGAGCGCTGGGAGCAGCTCACGGGTACCCGCATCGTTGAAGGTTACGGGCTGACCGAGACGTCGCCCGTGGCCAGCGCCAATCCTTATGGCCGCCAGTCCCGACTCGGCACCGTGGGGATTCCGATGCCGAGTACGGCGATGAAAGTCATCGATGATGACGGCCACGAGTTGCCGCTGGGCGAACGCGGCGAGCTGTGCATCAAAGGCCCGCAGGTGATGGTGGGTTACTGGAAACGTCCGGATGCAACCGCCGAGGCCATCGACGCCGAAGGCTGGTTCAAGACCGGCGACGTTGCCGTCATCGATGCCGACGGTTTCATCAGCATTGTCGACCGCAAGAAAGACCTGATCATCGTTTCCGGTTTCAACGTCTACCCCAATGAAATCGAAGACGTGGTGATGAGCCATCCCGGTGTTGCCAACTGCGCCGTCATCGGCGTACCGGACGAACGCTCCGGGGAAGCAGTGAAGCTGTTCGTGGTGGCTCGCGAAGGCGGGGTCAGCGTTGAAGAGCTGAAGATCTTCTGCAAGGAAAACTTCACCGCTTATAAAGTGCCGAAACACATCGTCTTGCGCGAGTCGCTGCCGATGACCCCGGTGGGCAAGATCTTGCGGCGGGAGTTGCGGGATATTGCGTAAAGAATCGTCGACACCGTCTTGACCCTCATCGCGCAACTATTTGAATACATTCGCAGGACCGGCTTAAGCCGGGAGGAGGCCGGTGCATTCGCAGCCGTTCCATTGTCAGCCCTTCCGCCCTCCCGGCTGAAGCCGGTCCTACGAAGGCAATTGAGGCTCTAGCCCAACAATTTCGGGCAGATTTGCGACAAATAGTATGATTGCTCTAAAT
>Ga0247815_10000548_pt1 | contig 29521 bp, 25 predicted proteins | sample UWRJL194509B1_FD_181014 | JGI IMG/M metagenome (GOLD analysis project Ga0247815, IMG submission 181014) | Plant litter microbial communities from Arlington Agricultural Research Station in Wisconsin, United States - UWRJ-L194-509B-1 | ecosystem: Environmental > Terrestrial > Plant litter >...
ACAGCCCGCTAAGCGAGATAAACTTAGTGGAGCGTTCCATCAGACTTCTGATTGAACTGAGTTCGGAGTAAACGTCTTTTTCTAGCATCATTGAAAGAACTTTGTACTTCAAAGTAAAATATAAAAAGCCAGTTTAACAAATATATTTTCACCGAAATATGAAGGTACACCATAAAAGCCAAGTGAATAAAGTTTATTTACTGACTATGAATGCGTTAAGATATATATCTAAATATAAAAAAAGGCTGGTAACCTCTGAGGATACCTGCCTTTTTTTAGGGTCGGATCAACTTCCTACCCTATTTACCTGCTGGATTTGCCTGCCAATATAGGGTCAGCAACTGAGCTGATGCTGGTATGTCCGGATTTCAACTGGTCAAAAACAACAATTTCATTGTTGCCTTTTTTTAACCAAACTGAAGGTATGTAAATGGTCTGTTGAGGACCTTCCTGCCAGTATTTACCAAGGTTATGTCCATTGAGAAAAACGAATCCTTTTCCAAAACTGCGCATATCCAGAAAGGTATCTGCCACCTCGTTCAATACGAATATGCCCTGGTACAAGCCAGGCTGACCAGCTTTGATCTGCCTGCCTGTGTATTTCCAATTTTTTATTCCTGAAAAAGGCAAGCTGTACATTTCCCACTGCACCAATGCTTTACCATCTAGTGTAACTTCTTTTGTAATCCCATGACGGTTATCTGTTAGGTACGGGCCATAATTGATACGTCCGTTGTTTTCTAAAAGGATATCAAGGACTGCATCTTTTGGGATATCTTTCAGGTCTATAGAATCTTTTTTCAATCTTCTGTCTACCGTACCAATGTTTTTGCCATTGATATAAACCGAGGCGTAATCCCTTAATTCTTTTATCCGTAACAAACCGCTTTTCGAGACCTTTGTACGGTAAAGAACAAAACCATAAGCCTGGTTTAGATCCTCAAAGGTTAATGGTAGTGCAGATTTAACCGCCGCCGGAAGCTGATCAAGAATACCTGCGTAAGTACTGAGTTTAATGGACGGTATAGCAATTGAATTCTTTTTAGCCGGGACCGGCGGAAGCTGTACTCCTGCTGGTAGATGCCGTGCTATTACTTCCCTGAATTTCATGAATTTTGGGGTTGGATTACCTGCCTCGTCAAGAGGCGCATCATAATCATAACTTGATACCTGCGGTGCATAGGGTTCCGTTGCATTCATATTTGCACCGTTCATAAAGTCGCGCGTGGTACCTCCATGGAACATGTACATATTGATAGAAATTCCTGCGCCTAATATGGCATCCAGCCGCTTTGCTGAGGTGTCAGCCGAAACCGTAGCATGTTTATCCCCCCAATGGTCAAACCATCCGGGATACCATTCAGCAACATAGTAAGGCCCTTTACCATCATGATGTGCATTTATCAGTTCTTTTACTTTAACAGGATCTTCCAGGCCATTTACCGCAGGCAGGTAACCGGGAAGATATCCTTTAGTCATTTGATCCGCACCATCACAGGTAAAAAGGACACCATCGAAACCTGCTTCACGGAAGATTTTACGGTTCAGGTCCATATAACTTTTATCATCACTGTAAGATCCATATTCATTTTCAATCTGTATCATCAGGATGTTACCACCGTGTGTTACCTGTAATGGTACAAGTTGTTTAGCCAACTGGTTAATATATTTTGTGTATGCACCAATAAATTTAGGGTCTTTACTGCGAACTTTCAGGTTACTGTCTTTTAACAGCCACCATGGATAACCGCCGAACTCCCATTCTGCACATGCATAAGGACTCGGACGCAGTACCACCCAAAGGCCCTCTTCCTGGGCAATTTTAATAAATTCGGCGATATTATTGTTGCCACTGAAATCATATTTACCCTGTACCTCTTCATGAGCATTCCAAAAAACATAGGTACCAATCGTATTGAGGCCCATCGCTTTTGCCATTTTCATACGGTCGCGCCAGTAGGCCACAGGAATCCTGGCGCAGTGCATTTCACCCGATATCATTTGGATAGGCTTTCCGTCCAACATGAAGGCAGAGTCGCCTAAAGTGAAAGTGTGGGTAGCAGTTTGTGCGCTCACATTGAGGCCAAGGAATACAAGCAGGGGCAACAAAAAAAAGTAGGTTAACTTCATAGTTATCAATTGAATATATTTTGCTTCTGTGTTTATGCAGTTATCATCGGGATATTTTTCAAACGTGTTATATGTTCGCTTGTCATGGTTTTTCCGATAAATCAGCATTTCAGGGCAAATAAACAATAAAATCTGCAAAAAACAGCGCGATCGCCCTAAAGCCGGTTAAGAAAAATATTATCAGAATTTCAAAACTTTTGTGGCTACTTAAACGATATAGCATAGACCAAATATAATTTAATCTTGCAACATGGACAGGTCTGTGATTAAAATCCACCAGGTGCATAAACCCGCCTTTAGCACAATGGTTATTTGTGCATGCACAAAGGAAGAACAAATCCGGAATATGGATTTGCTCGACCCTGATCTTAAAAAGAGATGTTTAATTATTATTTTAATACGTGAGGAGCTCAATCAGACACTGACTCCGCTGAACATTCATAAAATGCCGGCGCAAATGATAAGCGACCTCATATCCAACAACGAACAATCCATCAGGAACATGATTAAACTGACCAGTTTCAGGGAAATAAACCACGCATTGAAAATGGCGGAGTTGTTCATCAGTATTTGTATCAGGTCCAGTCAGCTTGTGTTGAATTAAATCGTATTATTTTGAATTCATCGCACTAGCTTTGATGTAATGAATCTTTAACATAGGTAAAGATTTTCGTGCAAAGGACTTCAGCGCTTCATTATCCAGGCCCGTCCCCTTCTCGTATAATCTTGTAACCTGCTGATGATCTTTGATCATTGTCTGGATGTATAACATTTCCAGCTCCTCGCCTGTCACAGTCGAAAGTTTTTCCAGTTTATCATACCTGTCCTGGTCTTTGAGTGTAGAGTCAAGCGTAAGCTGTTGTGCAGCGGCTATAGCCCTCAATTCCTGGTTCGCTGCGCCCTGTTCTTTGACAATCAGTGCGGCATACTCTTTTACATACGTATTTTGCGACCTTTTATTGGCCAGTTCACTTAATTGCACAGCCGAAGTTCCTGCAAGCCATGCCTGCCTTACAAACTGTTCTGCCCGAACGTCATGATTTCTGGCATCCACTTTACGGGACAACGAATCCTTATCACCGCCTAAACCTGATGCATCAGCTATTGGAGCATCATTGCTGCGAGACAATGGCACACCCGTAGCATTTCTGCCCGAAGATATATTAGAAGCACTTCCATAACCTGGCGTAACTGAGCCTGCCGGTCCGGATGCGGGGCGAACACCTGAACAAGAGGATAAGATGTGCGTGGCTGTCACAATTACAATAGCACCGAATAATTTTTTCATAATAAATTTTAAATGTTTTTGCAAAGAAATGTGAATTATAGTGTTACTCCAGTCCAATTTTATTGGTGATTGGACTGTTGCCCAGAAAATCATCTACATACACACCTAACTGATCCACCATCTGTTCAATACCCTGAATTTGGGTACCACCGGTTTGATACCAGCCGAGGTCACCCCTTTTCATTTCGAGTGTGAAAGAAAGGGTTCCTACAGTGTTTACAAAAACATAGGTTTCATGATCGGCGGTAGTTATTGGTCCCCTGGCAATTTGTCCATCGGGAAGGGTAGTTTGTGCTTCTAATAAATATGTTGAATCATCCATTGCATTTTAACAAATAACAGGGATATATGTTTTACCATGACCTTTTAGATTGTCATTGGTTCCACTTCTTCAAATCCAGCCGAAGCTGAAAAGCTGAGATAGTGGGGAAACGACTTCAACAATGCGGCGCAGTCCTCCGAACTAAAATCTAAACCATTTATTTGGCCAGGGGTAAATTTAACGGACAAGATTGCCCTGCCGCCCTCTCCATCTTCCTTAACACTGCTGTTTCTTTCAAAAACATTCAGTATCAGGTGTTCAACAGGTAATAAGGCAAAAGTTTCGCGCGCTATTCTTAAAGCGCAGCTGCATAAAAACGAATAGAAAAGTATGTGAAACTCTGCATCCTGCATGTTCGCCAACTTTGCCTTTCCTGATGGAACTTTGTTGGGAACAAAGTCGGGCACAATTTCTTTCGCATCCATTTTCATGCTCACCACTATCGCATCGCCCATAACTTTATAGTTCAGTAAAACACCCAAGACAGTGACGTGAAAAAAAGGGTTAAAAAATTCGATAGCCTCTTCATAGGAAAACGGATCGCGGCTTATTACTCCCTGCGACACCGCCTGTATTTTTGTCCAGTCTACCAGATCTGTTTTAAATTCTTTCAGGGTGCAATTATAAATGAGGTCATCCTGCTGTTTAGCCTCTTGCGACCTGGCTACCAGCACTTTGTGTTTTTGTTTCCCTTGCCCTAAAAGCTTATCTATAAGAGATGGCTTAAAAGATCTGCATGCAGATTCGGCGATCAATTGGTTATCGGCTTTCCTCAAAGGCAATTTTGGCTCCGGTGCGGCCACTAGGTATTCCCAATTCAGTGCTTCACTACTGCTTTTGTGTAGAGATATTATAGAATTAACATATTCATCATACTCCTTCTGGGCAGATAAAATTCCTTTTTTTAACTTTTGCTTTAATTCAAGTTGATTACAGCCCCTCTCACTTATCTCTTTCATCAGAATTTCCCTATCCTTCCTCTTATAAGAGGCATTTGTGGCCCTTATAAAACTGTTAACTAATTTCATGCATAAATGGTTTGAGCATAGAATGATAAGCAGTAATCAATTAGAGCGCAATTTCTTCTATGTGAGATACAATATCAAAACAAAATATTATTTTAACAAATTGACAAAAGTAGCGTGTTTATAATTTTTAGATAAAACACAATTAATATCTTTATACTATTATGTAAAATACATAAGATCGCCGTATTAAATAAAAATGTAATAATAATGAATTATTTAAGCCACAAATTAATTGTAAATTCTTGCTATTTTTACATGAACTTGTCCCCAGTCGTGGTATAATGAGGTATTATCAATGTGAATGGCCATATTGAGTATAATAACTATTAATTAATTGTAAAAGTTTTAAACATTTTTCCTTTACCAATTCAAAACACACTTATATGTATAGATTACAAGTAAACACAAGCAACTTATTACACAAATAGCAATTATTTATTTCTTCCCTAATGTATGTAATTCGACCTAAGCAACGGTAATCTGAGTTTATACCCCTTTCAAATATTTCTCCACTGCAACTGCAGAATTGCCCACTGCCAGAACAGCATTTTTTAATACTTCTGGTTTGACATGAAATGTATTGGCCCAGTATTCCACTTCATAGTTTTCATTGACATTGATCAGGTCGCCGAAAGGGCTGATTGTCTTATTTTGATTATCCATTATTTTAAGTTTCAGCATTAAAGCAGAATAATACTGAAAATGTTTTATTTTCTGGCAAAAGCCATCATGCCTGCGCAACAGTCTTTTGTTCGTTCTTCATAAAAATGACCTTTGGCATATAAACTATGTAGTCCATATTTAGGAATTATACTACATGCATGATACATTTGGCACAACTAAAAAGATAAACATGTTGAATTTTGAATTTAAAAACCCTACCAAAATCCTTTTTGGCAAAGGACAAATAGAGCGTATTGCGAAAGAGATTCCGCAGGACGCTAAGGTTTTGATGTTATATGGAGGCGGTAGCATCAAAAAAAACGGGATATATGAGCAGGTAAAAAGTGCGCTCAGCAGCTTTGAGGTTATTGAATTTGGAGGCATACCAGCTAATCCGGAATACGAGGTATTGTTGCAGGCATTGAAGATTATAAAAGAACAAAAAATCACTTATATGCTGGCCGTTGGCGGTGGGTCGGTAATCGATGGCACCAAATTCCTCTCTTCTGCTGCGCTGTATACCGGCGACACACCCTGGGATATTTTAGCACAAAAAATTGTGACCAGCAAAGGGCTTCCTTTTGGTACAGTGTTGACCTTGCCAGCTACAGGTTCCGAGATGAATTCTGGAGCAGTAATTACCAGGGCAGAAACTCAGGAAAAATATGCTATGGGCGGGCCGGGACTATTTCCACAGTTTTCGGTGCTGGATCCACAGGTGGTCAAGTCTATCCCACAAAGGCAGCTTGCAAATGGGATCACCGATTCGTTCTCGCATGTGCTGGAGCAATACATGACCTACCCTATTCAGGCCTTGCTGCAGGACCGTTTTGCGGAGAGTATTATGCAGACACTGATTGAGGTTGGCCCCAAGGTGATCGAAAATCCAGCAGATTATGAAGCTGCATCCAATTTTATGTGGTGCTGTACAATGGCACTAAACGGATTGATACAAAAAGGTGTTCCAACCGACTGGGCGGTTCATGCCATGGGCCACGAGCTTACCGCATTATTTGGAATTGACCATGCAAGAACACTGGCAATTATCCATCCAAGCCATTACCGTTATAACTTTGAAAGCAAAAAAGAGAAGCTTGCGCAATATGGACAACGCGTGTGGGGTATTACAGACGGCACTTTAGAAGAGATTGCAGCAGCTGCTATTGTTAAAACTGAAGAGTTTTTCCATTCTATGGACATTAAAACGAAACTCTCAGAATATACTGCTGAATATACCGGAACCGCCGAAAAGATTGCCGCACGTTTTACTGAACGTGGATGGAATGGAATTGGGGAACACAAAACACTTGCGCCATCTGATGTGAAGGAAATTGTATCGATGAGTTATTAATTATTTTCAGTAAATTAGTTTACATCTACCAAAACAGAAAAGCTATGCAAAGTATCTATTCCGCTGGTGCCTGTCAACTTAACCACCACCATTCTATACACTGTATCATTCCTCCATATATGAGACTGCAACTGATTTCTGCTGCTGAAATGAAATCTAAATTGCGTAAATCTAATCTTGGCGGATTTAGCGAAGATGAAGAAATCAGAAGCAGGCGCCAAACCTATGCTAAACTGAATACCGATGAAAAAAAACTGCTTGCCAGGTTGCAGTTTAAAGCCGGCGGGGTTAAGAAATCAGCGCTTGCACGCACGAAGGTTGACGCAGAAGTGATACCAAAACCCTCCCGTTTGGTATACTCTGCCGAAAACAAACGCTCGCTGCCGGGCAAACTGTTAAGAGAAGAAGGCAGTAAAGCCTCCGGAGATATGGATACAGATCAGGTTTATGACTCTGCAGGTGCGACATGGGATTTCTACTATTCTTTGTTTGGCCGGAATTCAATCGACAATGCAGGGATGAAACTGATACAGACGGTTCACTACCTTAATAAGTACGATAATGCGTTCTGGGACGGAAAACAAATGATTTATGGCGATGGGGATGGTAAAATATTTGCGTCTTTTACTTCAGACATTGACATCACTGCCCATGAACTGACACATGGCGTTGTTCAATATGAATGCAACCTCGAATATAAAGACCAAAGTGGTGCATTAAACGAATCCCTGGCCGATGTATTTGGAATAATGATCAAACAAAAAGCATTGAATCATGATGTTAGAAGGTCGGATTGGCTGATTGGTGAAAATACCCTTGTGGGTGATGAATATGCAATCAGATCGCTAAAAGCACCTGGAACAGCCTACGTCAACCATCCCGAACTGGGAACTGATCCTCAACCCGCCCACATGAGCGGATATTCAAATGATCCTTCAGACAACGGAGGCGTACATCTAAACTCAGGAATACCAAACCATGCTTTTTACCTTGCCGCTGTTGATACCGGTGGTTTTTCATGGGATAAAATTGGACAGGTTTGGTACAGGGCAATGTGCAATACCGAGCTGGTACCAGTCAATGCAACGTTTTCCCAGTTTAAAGAAGCCACACTCGCCGAATCCATTATTCTCTTTGGTACAGGAAGTACAGTCACTTCAGCGATAGAAAATGCATGGAACGCAGTTGGCGTTTAAGATTAAACAGATGAAGCTAAAATTAATTCAAACCGGCGGCTTTGCAGGAAAATCAAAGTACGCTGAGGAAGATTTGTCCCTGCATCCAGCACAGCTGCAACAGGAACTGGAACAACACTTTCCAATGTCCATTGTGCAGCCAACAGCAAATAAGGCATCACAAAGCCGTGACGCATTTGAATATTTTTTGGAATATAAAGGAATTCGCGTTGCCCTCACTGATGACATGAAAGCAAACCCGTTCATAGAGGATTTGCTAGAAAGGCTAAAGGACCAGTTACACTATTAAAAGAGCAGGGATTCAATTCCAATAATCCTTATATTAGCGGGTAACCGAATAGTTATGGAACGACGATTAGTGATCAAACAAGTGCTGATAATGGCCGGCGGATTAGCACTCCTGCCATCCTGCCTCAGGGATAAAGGACATAGCAGCATAACATTAAAAAACATAGAGATCAGTCTTGACCAGGAAAACCTGCTTGCGGAAATTGCAGAAACGATTATCCCAAGAACCAATACGCCTGGCGCTAAAGAATTGAAACTGCATTTATATACTTTGAAGATGTTGGACGACTGCTATGAAAAAGTTGATCAGCAGAAATTTATGGATGATCTGGCAAAACTCGAAGATCAAACACACGATCATTTTGGCAAGTCGTTTCAAAAATTGTCAGGCAGCCAACGTCGCAGTATATTAACGCATGTTGAAGCTGCAGGTTCAAAGTTTTATCAGATTTTCAAAAATGAAACCATTAACGGATACCTGAATTCAAAATATGTGATGACCAACCTGATTATTTATGAACTGGTGCCAGGTCGTTACAACGGTTACTTTCCTGTCAAAACAGTTACTACTTATCAAAAATCCTGATTACGCGTATGTCAAATATTAATATAGATGCCACAAAAGCTAACACTTACGATGTTATTGTAATTGGCTCTGGAATTAGCGGAGGCTGGGCAGCAAAGGAATTTACCGGAAAAGGATTTAAAACATTGGTCCTGGAGCGTGGCAGAAATGTAGAACACATCAAGGACTACCCTACAACGAACAAATATCCATGGGAATTTGAACACCGGGGAGAGCCTGCACTGGCCATTAAAAAAGACAATCCAATAGCGAGCAGGTGTTATGCATTCAAGGAGGATGCGATGCACTTTTTTGTTAAAGACGAAGAACATCCATATGTACAGGAAAAACCGTTCGACTGGATAAGAGGCTACCAGGTGGGTGGAAAATCGCTTTTGTGGGCGAGGCAAACGCAACGCTGGAGCGACTTTGATTTTGAAGGGCCAGCCAGGGATGATTTTGCGGTAGACTGGCCTATACGTTATAAAGATATTGCACCATGGTATAGTTATGTAGAGAAATTTGCCGGGATTTCTGGTCATAAGGATGGATTGGCAGAATTGCCAGATGGAGAATTTCTTCCGGCTTTCCCCTTAAATGCTGCCGAGGATTACTTTAAAGGCGTAATCACCAGCCGGTACACAAACCGACATGTGATCAGCGCCAGGTGTGCGCACCTCTCAAAACCAAACCAGGTACATTTTGATCAGGGCAGGGCAAAATGCCAGAACAGGACTCTTTGCCAGCGCGGTTGTCCCTTTGGCGGTTACTTTAGCAGCAATGCCTCTACCTTGCCCTGGGCTGCAAAAACGGGAAACCTCACGTTACGCCCGTTTTCAGTGGTAGAATCTGTCATTTATGATGATAAAAAAGAAAAAGTTACCGGCGTACGGGTAATAGACACCAACACCAAAGAAAGCACAGAATATTTTGCCAGGATTGTTTTCATCAATGCTGGTGCATTGAATACAAACCTCATTTTGTTAAATTCCAGGTCACTCAGGTTTCCACAGGGATTGGGAAATGACAATGGCCTGCTTGGCAAATACGTAGCTTTCCATAATTATAGTGCCCGTATTAGTGCAGAGTTTGACGGTCTGAAACAATTCGCCACAGATGGTAGAAATCCTGCGGGGGGTGGTTACATGCCAAGATTTAGAAATGTATTCAAACAGGAAACTAATTTTAAAAGAGGGTATGCTGCAGGCATTTATGCCAGCAGGTATATGGAACGTGACCGCTCGGGAATTGGCAAGTCCCTTAAAGATAACCTGCTGCATGCACGGTTAAGTCCCTGGATTATTGGCTCACATATGATGGGCGAAACTATACCCAAAGAATCTAACTTTGTGAGTTTGAGTAATGAAAAAAAAGACGCCTGGGGAGTTCCTTTACTGAACATTAGCGTGGCCTACGATGAAAACGATGCACTGATGAAAAAAGACTATGTAGAACAACTTACAGAGATGTTCAGTGAAGCAGGTTTCAAAAAGATTACACCTGATATCTCCAGTCAGGCGCCTGGATTGGATATCCATGAAATGGGCGGGGTGAGAATGGGGAATGATCCAAATACTTCCCTGCTTAACAAATGGAACCAGCTGCATGCCTGCAAAAATGTATTTGTTACAGATGGAGCCTGTATGACATCAACCTCTACCCAGAACCCATCACTTACCTATATGGCGTTCACGGCCAGGGCAGTGGATTACGCTATTAATGCGATTAACCGGGGCGAGCTCTGAGCCCCGGTTAATGACCCTTCTGGGTTAACGGTATACTGTATCGATTTTGGTATATAACAGTTGCAAAATATTGCCTGCTATTTCATCCCCAAATGTTTCCTCCACAAACAACAGATCGTTTTGTATTTCTTCAATCAGTTTTTGTTTTTCATCGGTCTTGTCTCTTGTCCCCGCCCAGATCCAGGTAAGGTTGAGCATTTGGTTATTAAAGGTATTGAGTTGAATCACATCGGTTTCATCCATTATATCAATGGTGATTGCGTGTGCAGTCTCACACATTTTAATTCTAAAGGTTGACATGAGGTTTATTCTAAAATAAAACTGTTGCACTAAGCATAAACATGCTGCTTGTCGGCTGGGATTGATCAGTATTTCGTAGCTAATACCCGTAAATTACTATACAAATATTACGAAATAATTTGGTAAAAAGATCATGAATGAACAAGTAATCGTTTCAGATTTAACCGGAAAATCCCACTGATAGGGCTACAGGATTAAGGTGTTATTTTAATCGCCTAACCTTAATACTTCTGTAACTTACCTGATTTCCATGATCTTGCAGCAGAATATGACCAGATTTTGCTTCACCAAAGTCCTTCCATTCTTTATATTTACTATTGGCGACCAATTCACGGAAGGCAGCTGAGCCACGCTGGTATTCTAGTACTTTCACCCCATTTAAATAATGTTCTACCTTATTGTCAGGGTAGACAACCACACGGCCGGTATTCCAGCTGCCAATCGGATGAATGAACCGCGAAGTTTTATTGGCGGTAATCAAATCGTATAATGAAGCAAGTGTACGGTTTCCGTCACGCCCCAATTTGGCATCAGGGTGCAGTTGGTCATCAAGCACCTGGTATTCCAATCCAATTGCTGAACCAGAGCTTTGCTCTTTCAGGGTAACAAAATATTTTACTCCGCTATTAGCACCGGGAGTAAGTTTAAATTCGAACGACAAGTCAAATGCAGAAAACTCCTCCTCGGTTACAATATCCCCACCGTTTGTTGACTCCTTACCTTCTGCCGGCAAGACACTTATAGTCCCTCCTCCAATTTTCCAGCCGCGTACAGGGAAGGCAGTGGCATGGGCTGATCGCCATCCCTTGCTGCTTGTGCCATCAAACAAAAGTTTCCAGCCATCGGTTTTCTCGTAATTGCTGAGGATATTCGATTGATAGTTTACCACATAAATACCAGATGGAAATGCCACTGGTTTTAGGCCTGCTGTTTTGATTTGTATATTTTTGAAATATACTTTTTTACCTTCCTCCGAAGGATCTGTAATGCCGTGTACTTGCAGGCCAATAAAGCCCGAACGGTCAATTGTGTCGATCACGTATGCTGCAGGCTTCCCGTTTATCCAGGTTTTCATCACATTACCAATGCATTCAATTTTCAAGTGGTTGTAGGCATCTGCTTTGTAAGCCGTTCCGGCAGACGGATTTAAGCTGATCGGGTAAAGCCATTCCCTCCTGCCTTCGTCATACACACCCCCACTCCACTGCCTGCTGGTAGGATCCAGTTCAGCCTGGCGTCCATACACTTTTCCCTTACCTTTATTGCCTGAGGGATCGTAATGGCTTCTCACCTGCACACCAGAGTTTCCTTTTGGACTTTCCAGTTTCAGGTCAAGCTCCAGAATGAAATCGCTGTAATCTTTTTCAGTGACGAGAAACGAATTACCTGTACCCGCTACGGTAGTACCAACAATTTCACCATTTTCCACCTGATAAGTTGCGGCTCCCGCTACCTGTTTCCAACCCGTTAAGGTTTTGCCATCAAAAAGAGGTTCCGAAGTTTGGGCACAAAGGCGCCCTCCGATAAAAAGGAGCAATAAGGCTGTAAAGATAGAAGCCTTAAGATAATCCTGACGTAATTTTTCCATAAGTATAAGTTTATACAGTTGGGTATACCTGATGTTTATATTTGATTAATTACACATAAGGTATATAATTTCTAAATAATCAGCAAGAAATCATGAAAATCGTCACGAAAAAGTTTCATGCAAAGAAATCCCGGTAAGGAAGCCTATGCAGCAGAAAAGCAGACCTACAGCAGGTCAGTGCGCTAAAATGCTTCACCCAAACTAAAGATAAAAGTACTATATCCCTTACTAACCCCGTAATCTACGCCAATATTGGTATTCGAACCTTTGTTGAATTTGACCCTCAGACCTGTACCTGCGGCGGGATGCCACGACGTAAGGAACGAACCTGATCCGCTTACCGTATTTGTATTTGCGAACACCACAAATCCAAGTAATCCATTGTCTGTGATATCGCGGCGGTATTCAGTTTCAAAGTAGAACAGTGACTTGCCGCGGTACCGGTTTTGGTTAATACCCCTGCCCGACCTGTTGAAAGGGTCCCAGCCAATACTCGGCAAATCGAGGTATGGGGTTTTGTTGTTAAACACTGTCCAGTAGTATGACCAGAATGCAATAGTATTTTGCTGGTTTGGCCTGGCCGGGTTTAGAGAAAAGTACTTTCTCACGTCCAGAAACATTGATTGCCAATTGTTGTCGCTTCCCAGAAAGGCTGGGTTTACGCGGAAAATAAGGTTGGCGTAAGCACCTGGCAGAGGGTTAATTGAATTGTTCCGGGTATCATATAACATATTGAAGCTTAAACCGGATGACACCGAATGCCCACTTAATCCATAATTATAACCTGTGTATTCCTTTAAATCAGGCACCTTGTCGTCGTCACTTGTTATGCTTGACCGGTAATCCAGGTTATAACCTACGCCCGCGAATAAATAAGGCTTGATTCGTTTGAGTGCACTTTGATAGAAGCGTATATAATTATAACCAACCAGCGTACCTTCATCGTTATCGCGCTTACTTCCCAATCCCCAGGTAAGTTGCGGATAGCGCAGAAAACGTATATCCCCTTGTATAGTCCATTTGTTGTCTGGCAGCCAGATGTTTGAACGCAAGGGTAAGCCAAAACGGCTTTTAAAATTCCAGTATGGTGCAAATGTTGCACTCGAAATGTTTGTCGTTTTACGGTCGCCCAGATACATTGCTGCAGTGGTACTCGTTACAAAAGCACGTCCACTCCCGCCCGGCACACTACCGCTGACCGGTAGAACTGAAAAATATACCCTTTTACCGGTTTGTACCCTTACCTTTTTCGTATTGATATTAAACAGATTACGTGCAATATCAATCAGGTCGGTCTGTCTGGCGGTATCTCCCACAGTATTATTTTGCGGAAGCATGTTTGGTGTATTTTGTGCAAACAATGCGATTGGACATAAATAAACGAGGACTAATATATATTTTATCATAGGTCGGGACTGAGCGGATGAAACTGTATGAATCAATTGTAATCAGGTACTTAACGTTAAAATTATTGTAAAGTTTGCCTGAAGGTTTAATTTGTTAAAAGTATATAATTTCTTTGTATCTTTTTATAGCAACTACTTAACACAACAATATACCGTAGTATTCCGATGAAGCGTTGATAGGTTAATGGTTTAAGTGACGAAGCGCACATAATGATCAGGATACTTTGTTTATGTTTGATTACTTAGCGATCTGAAACCAATTGCTTTAAGACAAAAATGGCTGCTGCCACGGTCGAATTAAAAAGAACGCGCAAATGAAGACAATATTGATACCTGTGGATTTTTCTGACACATCCACCAATGCGTTAAAATATGCAACAGAATTAATAAAGGATATTCCGGTTGAAAAGATCATCCTGCTTAAAAGTTTTTATAAGTCAGTGTACGAACAACTGTTGCCCAGTGCGGACTTCATTCAGCTGAGTACAGAAGATATATGCCAGGAAAGAAATGAAGTAAATGAACAGCTGAGATCACTTACAGACAGCATATTAAAGAAGTGTAATCCTTAAATCAGGATTCAGACCGTCATCAGCGAACTCCCTTTGCTTAGGGCAATTCATCAGCTGATTGCTGAAAAAAAACCGGATCTTTTGATAGTTGGAAGTGATAATTGTATTGAACAGCAGAAAGAAAGTTATATTGGACAGCAGGTGATTGGCATTGCCAAAACGAGTCCGGTTCCTGTACTGATTGTGCCCGCTGATGCCAGTTACCGTAAAATCGAGCGTGCATTGGTGCCCTGCGATTTTTCAGCGGTTTCGCGTCTTTCGTTGTTACAGGGAAAAAATAACCCGATAAACTGGGCACAGCCCAAATTAATGGTACTGAATATTGATCCGAAGCGGAAATATCTTTCACATGAAAATGATCACATTACAGCCCTGGAAGATCAGCTGGCCGGTTACGACTTTGAAATTTACTATACCGGAGACGAAAAAGTTGTGGATGGAATTCTAAAGTTTGCAAGGGCAAATGATGTTCAGCTGATAACCGCCCTGCCCGGAAAATACAGCTTTTTCTATAAGTTTACACACCGCAGCACAACAGATGCCCTTGCACAGGATTCCAATCACCCTATACTGATACTTAAATAATTGATGTACAAACTAAATGTAATATCTTTTGTTATAACTATATCATCATATACCTGTTTTTTATCTGTTATTTAAAACCTAAAACGATGAAGACATTTTCGATAAAATTCAAAGTAGGCAGCCTTGAATTAGATGCTATAGTAACCGTATCAGACCGGCATCAAAAATTCAAGGTGGAAATGGTCACCGGTGAACCAGACCCAATATTGCTGAGGCGTTCGGTTACTGGCGAATGGTCCATTGAAAATGCCGGTGCACGCGCATTATCAGCTGAACAGTTTAAGGAACTACAGCAAGTTATCGAAAATGAACTCAGTAAATTTTACAGTTCGGGTAAAATTCTGGTGCTTACGGATTTCTCAGAATCCTCCTTTAACGCCGCCAGGTACGCGGCATCCTTAACGAAACAGATAGGCGCATCCGTGCTAACCTTATATCACTCCTATGATTATGTTCCTGTAGCAACCACCCCGTTTGCACTTATTCCGCCAGAACAGGCTCATTCAGAAAAAGAAAGTTATGTTAAATTGGGGAAGTTAAAGGAAAGCCTGGAGCAACTGGTTGCAGAAGATACAGTCATCGAACTTATTTCGGACTGCAGAACATTGATTTCCGCGGTGAACACCATAACAGAGCAGCAACAAATTGCGCTGCTGGTAATGGGTATGGACGGAAAAGGTGAAATTGAAAAGGTAATTACCGGCAGTAACACCATAACTATTGCTAATGAATGCAGGATACCACTACTGGTAGTGCCATATCAGGCAAAATTCAATCCTATCAAAAATATACTGTTTGCATGCGATTTGAAAAACGTCACTAAAACTGTACCTGTTTATCCGATCAATGTTCTTGTTGAAGCTATAAAGGCACAATTTTCGATTTTGTTTGTAAACAAGACAGATGAGAAAGCCCACTCCGGGGCAGCAACCGAACTGGAAAACCTGCATCAGATATGGAATGAGCACGATGTCAAATACTATTACACCGATCATGAGAAAATTGAGAATGCAATCATTGATTTTGCCGACGAACATCAAATGGACCTCCTGATTACAGTTCCAAAGGAATACGGATTTTTCGAACGGATTTTCCACAGGAGCCTGACCAGGAACCTGGCTTATCGAACTCACATCCCATTACTGGTTTTTAAAGAAGAAATATAAGCGGAAGGCTAAACTGCCTTGCTGGAAACCAGCATTTTGTGTAAAAAATCCTGAGAGACGCCGATGTACGAAGCAATCTGCTTTTGCGGTAAACTACGGATCAGGGAAGGATATAGTTTGCAAAAGTTGGAATATCTGTCCTGCGCGGATAACGACACATTGTCAATCTGACGATGTTGGAATGTAGCCATGCCGTTCATCGTGAGAATCCTTACAAAACGGTCAAATTTAGGTATCTGTAAATTTAACGTATCAAAATCAGATTTCAATAAATAGATAATTTCACTGTCTTCAATCGCCCCGATATTCAACCTTGCGGGTTCCTGGGTGATAAAGCTCAACATATCAATAATCCACCAACCCGGTGGTGCGAACTGGAGGATGTGTTCATAACCATTGAAATCAAGGGCATAACTTTTCAGGCAACCTCCCGTTACAAAGATGACTTTTGAGTTTACATCACCTGCTTCCAATAGAATCTGCTTCTCGTTCACTTTTCCATTGTGAAGCACGGAAAGAAGATATTCTTCTTCATCCTTGTCTAGTTTGATATATCTTGAGATATTTCGAAATAAGAGGGCGTGATCCATCTTTTTAGTGTTTAAGTACAAGTATAATTAAAAAAATTTATAGAGACGACTGACTTACCTGCACGCGGAACTGTCTGATAGAAATATCCCGATCGATTTAAGATATATTTAAGTTTTAATTACAAAAATCGGCTTCAAACATCCAATAGGCCAGTTTATGACCAATATTCCAGAGGTAAAATAAAAATAGAATTTAAGGTAATTTTAGTGTTACAATAGGTAACAGGCCTCATATGTGGTAAAATCCGGATATTTACGAGGAATTTAAACCCCGTTAATTCCCAATTCACCACACCCCTATATATAAATCGTAATAAAACGAACGGATTTACCTGATTTTCGCATATTCAAATAGGATGCCACACTGAGCCTTAAGGCGTAACGAATTTGAACCTACCCCATAGTCCAGGTACAAGTTCAGCTTCGGATGGTACGTCTGACACAATAGCGGTACCCTTATTATTCCAATATACTCTTGAAAGTGTCTGAACTCCATCTCCCCGCAGGATTCCAATATCTCCTTTCACTATAACGCCAGATGCCGGCATTAAATCCAATATGGATAACGGAACAGAAAATTCAAAACCCCCGCTACCGTCTGAAGCGAATTCCAGCTGCCCGGTCACGTCGCGGACACGATCAAACATAATGGTACGTGAGGGCGATGAAAACGGGACCTTAACGGCATCGTTTGTTTGTGGGACTACAGCTTCATACAGCAGTGCATGAGCCTTCCCCAGGCTGACTGTAACCAGCAAACGTACATCTCCCTTCACTGGTTGTTTCCTTTTAGGATCTGCTGATGGCTGGGTGGCCAGCATAATGTCCAGTGCTCCACCGGTTTTGAATGCTGCAAGTGGCATTTCAAAGGAATTTCGGAGCAAGTTTTTATCACCGGTATGATATGCCGCGCATAACCTACCCCCTTGAACAGCCAGTGAAGCAATCACATCATAGGGTCTGGACGAGGAATTAAAATTGGCTTTTACGCCACGCTTATCAATAGGAACCCAGGACGCCTGTTTCCAGTCATCCCATTTCCCATCAATAACTATGGGAACTGTTGAAAGTAGCACCTTTAGTACACTATCGGCACCTTTTTCCTGACGCAGCGTCTCTTTCTTTAACTGATAAGCCACAGCCTTTTTAAGATCTTCATCATTAACGGTAACCGTCCCCGTCTGAATTCTTTGGATGTGCTGCAGTCCCTCAATCTTAATGAGACTACTCCTGGATCCGTCAATCGTATATACCTCGCCATCCCTGGTACCGGCAATACCAGGCCAGAAATTTTCTTCGCCGAGAGTAAGTCCTTCGAGGTCCATGCCACGGGTCGCTACCGGCATATTCCATTGAAGACCACCGCGCATCGGTTCAAATAATTGGGTTACAAAAATTCCGTCCGCTGTAAAGATGTACACCATCCCATGATTACTGTTAACGGCCCAAAGCGGTTCGCCAGTTGATTTACCCGCATAAAAAACCCCACCTAATAAGCGGGTGGGACCGACCAGCTCCCCTGGAAAATCAGGTATCGGTGCCTCATGGGAAGCATGAAGGCCTGGCCATAAATTAGGGTAACTCCACATAGCTTTTCCATTCCTGGCGCCACTCAGCGAATACCTGTCGAAGGGCTGTATCCCTTGTGTTACAACAGTATAACCACCGGCTGCAGCAAGCGTCTGGCCGCCACCAGTTGACGCAGGTGACTGCACTCCGCTTGCCAATACTTGTCTCTGACCGATCTGGTAGACAGGCAACGAGTCTGGAGTAAAACTGACAGGAAAAAACTGTAAAGCAGAGCCGTTGAACTGGGTGATACAAAATGATAAATCTGGCATTACCGTTACACCATTTACTTCCGCTTTTTCAAAACTCAGCTCATTTGTTTGAACTTTTGCATCTTCATTTAGGTCTTTCCAGATAAAAAAGGTATTCTTATCACGCCCCTGTGAAAGTGACCTGTCTTTCAGCAAAGGCCATGCATCTGTTTTTCCCATGGCGGCAACAGGCTCCAAAATCCCGTTCCGTTCAGCAAACAAAAAAGCAGTTGCCGCACCACCAGTAGGACTGGCATTGTAACTGTTGGTAAAATATCGCTTTCCATTATGATACAGTGGTGTTTCAGGTCCGGCGCTGCGCAAAGGCAGCTCCATCATCCCCGGGACCTTTCTATACAGTATACGGTCGAGTTTACTTTTGCCCGTCTTCCAATCGAGTTTAAATTCCATGGTGCCCAGCTCCTGTTCCGCATAGTAAAACCTGCTCTTATCCTCCGGGTCGAGTGTCCCTCCCCCGCCATATTTAGAAGGCCCATAAAATGCGTTCAGCAGTTTTCCTTCCAATGACCATACACTTACACGTTTAGGCAAAAAGTCTTTTTCAGTTACCCATAGTTGATTTTTGGAATCTACCGTCATCCCTGCAGGATTATTCATGTGCAGCGGATCATATTCGCCGGATTGGGGTGGACCTGCTGTTCCAATATCACGTAAAAAAACACCCTCAGCGGTATAAACCTTAACCTGGTGGCTCTTGCCCCCATTACTGATATAAATATTATTCTGGTTGTCCTGGGTGATCCCAACCGGACTATCCAACCTGGCATCTATCAATTTACTGGCATTGCGCGGTACAAAGTCAATTATATTGCTGTTGGTGAGCAAAGTGTTTTTGGTGGTTGAGATATCGTTATAACGCAGCAATGTATTTCCCGAAAGAACAAGCAGGCGCCCTTTGCGGTCAAATGCAAGACCGCGCGGCTGGCCAGCTGCCAATGTATCCGTCACCTTAAGGTTCTTTAAATCAATTATGAGAATCTGGTTCCTGTCAGTCAGGCTTACCGCGGCCATCCCATTACGAACAGCAAAACCTCCTATACCTTCCGTTAATCTGCTCCCTTTCACTACCGGCCCCAGACGCGTCAGGAAAATAGGTTTTTCAGGGTTTTTGTACATAGAACTGATACGCAGTTCGGCTAGCCCCGATTTTTTACCTGTTTCCCAAACAGAGGCAACATAAACCGACGAATTGGGCAGCGCACGATCTCCTGCATCCCTCGCCATAAATGGTGCCCCGGTCCAAATACCACCAACCCAGCCTTTGCCGCCCATTTTCCTGCCATTGAGATCAAGCCAGGCGACCCCATCGGCACCTTCAGTGACATAACACCCGATAAAAACTGCCGGCTCATGAGTTGGCGACTGGCTGGCTGGTACAAATACAGCCGCCTGAGGCGCAGAATGATTGCCGAGCCAGGCACCTGTGTGGTCTTTGGTATTCCATGGAGGATTCCCGTTAGCATATACAGGAAATTCATATGTAGTTTTAATTTTTGGATGAACCAAGCCACGTACCACATACTTACCAGGTAACACCAGTTTGGAAGGAATAACATATATGCCATGTCGCGCCGCCTCGTGGTCACGGCCAAGATCATCGAGCACATCCCAATATACAGTGTGTTTCCCTGGTTTAAACCAGGTTTGGGAGATGAGGTTTCGCACACGTTGTCCCTGCGCGTTTTCTATGACCAGTGTCACGTACCCTGCATCTTTGATGGTAAAGGAAACCGCTACCGGTGCTTTTGTCTCTTGTGCGGCAGCAGCTGTGGTTATGAAACAGATTATCAGAAGAATACGGTTTAAACTGACCATAACCTCAAGCGATTACGACTTTTTAAATTCACTGATATCTATGACCCTGTTATCATCTTTGTTTGACCTTAAAAAAGAAACTCCATTGGCATTGGTTTGCCAGCTGTAATTCTGTTGTATCCACTGGAACAATTCAGCAGGACGTTGTGGAACTTTTGCTCCCAATGGCTGCGTAAAAGTTTCTCCTGTGGGATAATTGACCTGATACAAAGAGGATGAGACCAGGAACACCAGCGTTTTTTTATCTGTTGAATTCATGAAATGTAATCCCTGTATCCTTTCATCAGGGTTCTGCCTTGTTAACGAATAAACTTTAGCGTTTACCGTGGTGATAAAATAATCGTTGTTGATCAGATATCCTGAACGGCCAATCCTGCTTAATCCTTTAGTAAACCTGTTGTCTTCTTTTCCTTTTGAGGAACGATAAATCCGCACGACATCCAGTTGCCCGTTCTTTAAAGAAACCAGGTAGAATGGCGCAACCAGACCTGTACTATCAGCAGCCTGGACCAGCAGTGCAGTTTTTTGTGTATTCAAAAACTCCGCTACCGTGAAACGGCTGGTTGGGTCTGCTTTTTCTGACAGTATGTTCTGAATACGTACAATAGTATCCCTGAATTTTATTCCGAAAGCTTCTTTTACCTGTGCATCGCCTTCAGCATTACTATCTTCATATTTATAAACTGTTAGCGAGTTCTCATTGCCTTTCTCAAACTGATTGAAATCTTCCCTGGTGGTTAACGTTCTGGAGGGGTATACTTTTCCTTCCTCCTTTTTTTGGCAGCCTAAAAATAATGTGGGAACCAGGAGCATTAAATATTGTAATTTCATAGCATATTAGATATGCTGTGAAATTAATTAATTCTACATAATATTTACCTCTTTGCTCCAAATTTGTTACGGTTCAAATTTACATCTGACTTCAGTATGTTAATCGGATTGTCAGGGAAGAACTTTCAGATGAATTTGACTACAGCGTTAAACCTCCGTAAAAAGGCATCATCGATATTTGTTCTTTTAACCGCGGATAGGACCAATATTCCTTTGTACGCGTCAATACGTTGCAAAAGATAGCCGGTATCCAGATTTGCATATCTATCATGGCTATCCTTAATTTCAGTACGCTTTCCAAATAGCAGATCGGCTTCATCAAATAGTAGTATCCAATTATTTGCTTCGGCTTTATCGATTAAAAAATCCATCTTTTTCTGGCTTTCCGCAGGATCTGCAGCAAATGCCGCAAGATTTACCTTCACAACCATCCTCCCCGTTCCTCTGCCAAGATCGGCAACGGCAGCCATCTTTGCAAGATTCGAACTGCCATACAGAAAGGTACGCTGACTATTCAAAGGGATTTTTTTGGTAGGAAAAACCCTTGTCTGTTTCGCCTCAAATAGTGCTTCCAGCGGTAAAATAGTCATTTGCTGGCTTAGTTTCAATATCATAAATTCAGACGGCCGCGTTAGTGCCAACCCAATTTCAATCAGCATTCTTCCTTCCAGCAGATCCGCCTGCCTCATTGTAATGCCCGCGCCCACATGAACGTAAAAAGCATGCTTGGGCATCGCTCCCATTAAAGCCCCTTTTTTCCACAGCAATATCAAATAATCTTCAATCAGCGTCTTTACCTTTTCCCAGGTAACCGCATCGTTAGGTTCAAAAATGAACTTTTTGAGGTTGGCATTCAATGTATTGGTTATCCAAATACAAAATCTGCTCACCGGGATGTAACGCCATTCGTGGTCGTTACCGGCCAATGTCCTGGCACCCCAGACTAAAGTTCCTTTACCTTCAAATATCCGGATGGTATTTATAGACTTTCCATTCTCAGCATCAATATTCAGATCTTCCTGTTCTTTGTTCGTAATTTTATACTGCGGAGAAGTTACCCCTTGCAGGCTAATGTTTGCTGGCGACTTCCAAATGCCTTCGTTATTGCCCATAGCTGTAAAGACGCCTGCTATTCCAGCTGTAACCGGCAGCAGATGGATGGTCTTACCACCTTGTACAAATACACGGGGAAAATAAGCTGCCGCGTACCTCAGTTTATCTGGAGGTAATAACAAGCTGGCCCGTAAAAGTGTAATATCTTTTTTCCAGTCCGCTCCATTTGCCGGATCACTGTAAACATCCATAATAACAAACCTGTCCTTCAGCTCAGCACTCTGTTCAATAGCCCGGCTATGCAAGGCATAAAAATCGGTGGCACTATCCAACTTGACAGCGTCGGGAAACAGCAATAAGGTGATTTCAGCGTTTCCAGCTACTGCGTCAAGACCGTAAAGCAGGTCAGTTACCAATATTTTTCCTTCCGTTGATGCAAAATCCCCAATAGAACACACAAAACACCTCGATCCTCCATTGCGGAAAAACAACTGCATATTTGCATACATTTCAAAAACTGAATCCTCCCTTTCACTGTCGGCAGAACCAAAATAGGTTTCATACTCTCCAAGGGTTTGTATAGGATGCGGAATATTTTGCAAGTCATTTATTCCTTGCAGACTGGCTTTTGCTGTGTAGCCAATAAAAGCAGGAACGGTTCCTGGCAACTCTTCAATTACAGGAGGTAACTTAACAAGTTCCTCAATATAAACCCCAGGCATTTTATAATCAGGCATAACAATTAAGTTCATGTAAAACAAATATGCTGTTCACCGTCATCCTAAATATCCCTAAAATTTGAAAAAACCGCAATAGGTACTTATTGTCATTTGTTACATCCGGCCCTTCTCTTCGTCAAGTGCATTGTTCTGATGTTTACTTTTCCTTGCAAAGGTGTCTTTGCCAAAGCGGTATGTGAATGCAAAACCGAACCTTTGCGTATCTGAACTGCTGTTTTGTAAATAGTCGGCCTGGTACAATGCCAATGACCGGTTTTTATATACCCAGGAATGAAAGATATCATCTGCACCAAACCTTACGCTCCCCTGTCCTTTTAAAACCTTCTTTTGAACACCTGTATTTACGCGGTACATTCCTGCCGTATAGGTTTGTCCGTTAAGGTCACGGCTCGCATAATATCCGCTTAGCTCAGCACTCCATCCAGCACCAAACTGAAATTGGTTGAGTACGTTAATCCTTGCCATATAAGTTTCTGGATTTAAGGGAACGCCATAGTTATCGCCGTTTAAGCCTACTTTAGACAGCAGGATATCCATGTACAGGTTCCACCATTTCGCCGGCATTGCAGAAATCCCCGTACTCAGCAAATACATGTAACCGCTGGCAATATTTTGCGGACTGGTGATGTAATGATCACCTTCCACCCTGGTTGTTTGGAAAATCACATCGGTAAACCTGTTGTAACTTAAACCCATCCTTAGCAGTTGTTTGTATTGGTATTTTATTTCGTAGCGGTTCTGGTATTGAGGATTTAACATCGAATTACCGTTAGTATAAGAATACTGGTCACGGAAAAATAGAAACTCATTTAACAGCTGATAATTTGGGCGGTTGATCCTGCGTGTGATGGCAAAGGCGAGGCTATTTTTACCGCTGGTATCCAATTTATAACTCAAAAAAACTGCGGGGAACAGTTTGGTATAGTTTTTCCTGAAACTGCTGCCTGTTACAGCGGCATTGCCCATCTGTTCGCCTCTGGCAACTGTATTCTCAACACGCAAACCTAATTGCACAGACCAGTACTTCCAGCTTTTCTGAGAATTTAGGTATGCTGCATTAATATATTCTTTGTATTTAAAATGATTGGACCTTGAGTTATCAATAAGTTGTTGGTTATCAATCAGCTGATAATAATCCGATATATTATTATTGCTTACCCGGCTTGATTTAAACCCTGCTTCCAATCTGGCCTTGTCCTTCAATGGATGTACGTAATCGGCTTTCATTGTATATATATGGATGGTAGCCGGCAGGTGGTACAAAAATGCATCCTCTCCATTAAGGACACCGTCAGCCTGATAGAAATAGTTTTGTAAAGATTGTTCGCCTTTGGCATCATAGTCAAGATAATTAACATCAGCAGACAACTCTTTACCCTTGTTATCAAATTTGTGAATGAAGCTAAAGCTACTTCCCAGGTTAGTCCTGTTGTTTCGTTCGGTGATATCACCTCTACCACTACTATCTAATAACCCGCTGCTAAAGTTCTCACTAGTGTAATTGACGCTGCCTTTGCGGTCGTTTTCGTTTACATTGACCTGAAAACCATAAGTAGTATTTTCTGAAGCACTAAAATCCAGGCCCAGATTCCCATTTAGAGCATTCCCACTGTACACCTGATTGTTAATCAGGTCGATAAAAGAAGTAGGCTCACCAGCTGCATTGTAGAATCTTCTGTCAAAGTCATCGTCCGTATAGTTCTTGTCGTAACTATAGCCCATACTTCCATATATGTTAATCTTCTTTCTGTTGTAATTCAGGTTAAGGGAGTTATTACTTCTTGGGTATCTGCCAAATGTGATACCAGCAGAAACGCTACCCGTAAAACCACCTGCCCGATTTTTCTTGCGACGGATATTAATTACAGCATTGCCGGAAGCATCATACCTTGCAGAAGGATTATCGATCAGTTCTATTTTGTCCAGGTTTGCGCCGGGGATGGATTTAAGATAATTACTAAGGTCCTGTCCTGACATGTATGTAGGCCTTCCATCAAGCAAAACCAATACGCCCGGTCTGCCGTTCAAGGCTATTGCCCCGTTTGCCGATATGGTGATCCCAGGAGTTTTTTCCAATACCTCCAGTGCGTTACTGCTTGCGCTGCTGATCATGGCCTCTACATTCACTACCGTTTTATCAGCTTCCATTTGCATTAGGGGCAGCTTTCCCTTAATCACTACTTCATTCAGGTTTGTTTTGCCATCAGAAATCAATATAATATCTGGGAGCAAAACATGGGGGCGTGCGCCATCAACTACAATTGCAACAGCATATAATTGGTAACCAATAGCCCTGACATTCAGCGTATAACTTCCTGTGCTAATTTTATCCAACATAAATCTGCCACCATTATCTGAAGTTGCCCTTGCAACCGGTATTGAATCCCCCATTTTCGTCAGGCTTACACCCGCTCCATTTAAGAAACTGTTTCTATCTGTTTTCACAACTGCGGTGATTGTGTTAAATACGGGTTGTGCCCGCAAAAGACTAATAGGAAACAAAGAAAATAAAATAATAATGAAAGCTTTCATAGGATTAGGTTTAAGGTTGATGATTAAACTGATGCTGTAAATATTGCCGGTAACTACCGTCCTGAAAAGAAAATATGTTGTAACTTGTCTCATGGAGGCCGGAAACGCGAATTCTGGTGTTCAATCAAATGGAACCCCAAAAATCAGGTTATGTCACTCCCAGGCGATTGTTCATCAATTGGATTAAAAAGTTTCAGGAAGCTTGAGCAGTTTTGCACCTATGATAACATCAATTAAAGAGACGATTAGCGATGGCACCAGGACAAGGTCCCGGTATGGTTTTTTTGTGAACAATCTGTATATAGCTTTGGCTTTACTGCTTTCCATCCCGGTATTCGTAGTCATTAACCATTATGTGAATTCGATAGGGATACATGAAGATGAGACGGTTTCCTTTGCGGCTACCGTATGTTTTATACTTGGCATTTTTGCAGGCCGCTACATTATACAGTTCTGGACCACCAAGCTTAAGTCGCTCCCCAAAACGGAGGTAATCCTTCTTGCCACATTTATTGTGATCTGCACGGCCTGGTTGTTCTTTCATGCAGACTTTCCTTTGCAAGGAAGAACAGGCATTAACCTGATGTTATTCTGGATGCCGTTCATCCTCATCAGTTTGATGACAGGTGCATTAATTAAGATAATTCACGCCGTTACTCAGAATCAATTACAAGACGCACAGGCACTGGCAACCACCAGTAAAAGCGAACTTCACCTGTTACAGTCGCAGCTTAGCCCCCATTTTCTTTTCAATACGCTCAATAATATGTATGGCATTTCTATTACCGATCATCAAAAAATCCCAGAACTATTATTAAAATTATCTGAATTATTACGCTACTCCGTTTACGAAACCACCGAAATCTACGTGCCGGTAAAGGAGGAAATAACATATATTAAAAATTACATTGAGTTTGAAAAAATACGGATAGGCGACCGCCTGGTGCTGAATTTAGAGATTGAAGACCTGGATAAAAGCGATATAAAGCTCGCACCGATGCTGCTGATTGTATTTATTGAAAATGCCTTTAAACATGCTAAAAACACTACTGATGAGAAAATATATATTGATATTAAATTATCAACCTGGGGCAATTCCATCTTGTTTTCCGTCCGGAACAGTTATGATAAGGACGGTCAGGTAAAAAATAAGTTTGATAAAAATAATGGTTTGGGATTGGCCAACGTAAACAAACGGCTGGAGCTTCTTTACCCGCAGAACTATATGCTGAATATACAGGAGGAAGTCAATGCATATCTGGTGGAATTACAAATAAGAATCAGATAAACGAAATTAAGAACCCAATAAATGAACACATTAAAATGTTTAGTCGTTGATGACGAACCTATTGCAAGGGACATTATACAAACATACTGCGGACACTTGAACCAGCTTCAGGTAGTGGCTTCCTGCGGGAACGCACTTGAAGCTAAGGAGCTGTTGCAGCAACAACATATAGACATTTTGTTTCTTGATATTAATATGCCTGTGATAGACGGTATTTCCTTCGCGAAAACTCTCAGGCAAGCGCCACAGGTAATATTTACAACTGCTTATAAAGAATATGCGCACCACGCTTTTGATCTTGCTGCCTGTGACTATTTACTTAAACCTTTCTCCCTGGACCGTTTTATAATTGCAGTTGACAAGGCGATCGACAAAATCAGCTCAAGCACTTTGCCTGTAAGCCTGCAGCCGGGCCCAGAACAGAAAACTGACGATTTTATTTTTATAAAAACAGAAGGTAAAATTTATAAAATTTTCCATCAGGACCTGCTGTTTGCTGAAGCGCAGGGAAATTACACCAGGATTTATACCACAACAATTACGCTATCTCCAAAAATGCCATTTACAAGTTTTGAAGAATTGCTGCCTAAAACCCTCTTCCTGCGTGCGCACCGCTCATTCATCATTAATAAAGCAAAAATCAGTCACATCGAAGGCAACCGGGTATTTATTGATAGCAAAGAAATTCCCATTGGAAGCAACTACCGGGACATACTGATGCACGAACTGGGTTTTAGCAAATAAGCCGGCTATATTTCCCTAACCTCCGCCCCTTTCATCCAGCCTTCGCTTCCGTTGGCCAGACGCACTTTAATCCATCCCTGGTTACGTCCCAGTATCAACACTTTAACACCTTCATGTATGACGAACAAGGATTTAGATTTATCTGCGGGTTCACTTTTGATTTCTACAGGACTGCTGAAAACAATTGCATGCTGCTGTATCTCAAAATAACTCAGCTGGCGGTTTGTTACAAAAACGCAGAATAACCCAGTGATAAAAAATACTACCGAGCTATAAAACGCGGCCCTTTTTAATTGCAACTGAGAGGCAACGAAATAAAGTATCAGCAATCCTGAAGCGCCTAAAATAAAGCAAATGCTCAATACAGCAAATGAATCAGCAGAAAGCGACAAAATGAAAGACCTCCACCAACCGCTTAGAAAAAACTCAGGCACTTCATCAATTTTATCAACGCTCTTCGCATTTAAGAACCGGATGTTCGCATTTATGTCAGCATCATTTGGAGAAATCTTATGTGCCTTTTCATAATACAGCAGTGCCGAAGGTTTGTCACCCGTCTTATAACTGGCATTACCCATATTATAATACACAGCAGCAGACTGGGTTCCTTCCTCTAAAATCTTTCCATAAAGGCTCAGGGCTTCTTTGTAATGCGCCTGTGCATAGAGGCGGTTAGCTTTTGCAAAAAGAAGGTCCGGCTGCACCGCAGCGAATGAAAGCGCCGGCAAAATACCCCATACCAGTATGAAAAGACTTAGTTTAATATTATTCAATTTCATCTTCTATCGTATTGATTAGCTTCTTCGCTTTTTCCAGTACTTCCGGTACTGAGAGCTGTGTTACAGGAGCATATCTGGCCATCTCGCAAAGGTCCAGCGTATTCATCAGTTCAGCTATAACCTGATCATTTATATTTCGCATTTTCAATGCAGATATAATAGTTTCCCTATTCAGATCTGCTATTGAAATATTCAACTTATCACTTAAATAACCATATAAGCCCTTAAAAATGGCATCATAAAATGCGTTTTTATTGCCTATCTGCTGTTCCGCATGCGCCAGGTGGCGGGCCGCAACTTTCCCTGCCCTGCGACTCTTTACTTTTACCACATCACTGTTGAACGCGCGATTATTGTTACGGTATACAAAAGCACCCACACAGCCAGCAGGTCCCGCAATCAGCAATAAAATGTATAACAATGAGCCATAAAACCCGTCACCATGGCTATCCATCCTGGTTTTGATATACCTTATATCTTTATCAATTTGTTGGATATCATTTTCGGCCGATGGGGATAGTGCAGTTACGTTCTCCTCCACCAGGCCCTTATTCACTTTAATCTTGAATGAAGAAGTTGCTATAGTTACATATTTACCGGTACCCGGGTTGAAAAAAGAAAACTTCAGCGGATCGATTGTAAATTCTCCCTGCTGCCTGGGGATGAGCAGATAATTGTATATGCGGCTCCCTGACACCCCTTTTTCTGTAGTCGTTATTGTATCAGTCAGTTTTGGATCATACTTTTCAAATTCCGCGGGGAAAGTAATATTAAGTGCGTTTAACAGTTTAATATTGCCTGTACCCGAAACTGTAACCTTAACGTTGAGGGTTTCATTTGCTTTAAGTTCAGTTTTGTCAGTCTGGGCTGAAATCATAAACTTTCCCACAGCACCATTGAAACCCGCAGGTTTGCCATTTTCGGGCAAAGGTTTCACATGTATAACCAGTGGTTTACTTTTGGCAGTATGCCTCACATCCTGATAGGATGAACCGAAGAACTGGCCCATAATATCATTGGAAGGCGCTGCAACCCTTGCAATAAAAGACATTTCATACGGATCAATCTTTAAATCGCCTGAATGTTCGGCAAAGAGAATAGTCTGACGAACATCA
>Ga0247815_10000549_pt1 | contig 29480 bp, 19 predicted proteins | sample UWRJL194509B1_FD_181014 | JGI IMG/M metagenome (GOLD analysis project Ga0247815, IMG submission 181014) | Plant litter microbial communities from Arlington Agricultural Research Station in Wisconsin, United States - UWRJ-L194-509B-1 | ecosystem: Environmental > Terrestrial > Plant litter >...
TATATCGAAATATATAAACATATTTTTACATAATTTAAATTCACAAACAACTGTATATCAATAAAATATATACACAAAAGCAACGCTCTATTATCATATAGAGAAAATTTATGACAAATTTTTAATTGCACATTAATAAAGGTAGTATCTTTGCCTAACGTTGTTAAACGATTTAATGCAAGATACAATGGCCAGTAAAGATAGAATACTAAGACAAAAGGAAGAGACCAGGTGCAATATCCTGAACGCTGCTTATGACATAGTTAAGGAAGAGGGATGGCTTGGTTTGAATATGCGTAAGATTGCCGACAGGATAGAATATACTGCCCCCATTATTTATGAGTATTTTTCGAACAAGGATGCCATACTGAATGAATTAACTAAAAAAGGTTTTTTAGAGTTAACACAAAAACTAAAAACAGCTAAAGAAAATGCAGCAGGTCCCGAAGAAGGACTTGAAGCAATGTGGTTAGCTTTTTGGGATTATGCTTTTAGCGATAAGGAGCTTTACCAGGTTATGTTTGGTGTAGAAATGACATGTTGTTTAATGCAGTGTGCTGAAGCAGAAAATCCGTACCGATTATTTACTGATACTATTAGTGAAGTCATGGGGAATCCGGCGCACGAGATCGTTAAGCAAAAATATTTTACTTTCTTCTCGATCATACATGGATTAATATCCATAAATATTATAGGTAATGGTTTGCCTGTAGAAATGAATACACAAATACTAAGAGATGCAATTAGCGGTATTATACACTCGCTAAAAGTAGCGGCATAATTTTTTTGCCATAAACTTAACGCTGTTAGATTATTTATTAACCATAGAGATATTAACAGCATTTTTTTTAGACCATAGCTTAACGCTGTTAGATTATTTAAAGCATAATATATAAAAGATTATCACTTTTTTTTATCGGTTACTTAACGCTGTTAGATTATTTACAAGGTGTATAAATAACAATTTTTAAGGCACTTCTTTGCCACATCACTTAACAATGTTAGACTATTTAATTAACTTAAAAATTATGAAAACATTTAATCATTTATAGTTACCCGGAAGACTTATCCAAGATTATCAATTACATTATACAAAAGCAATACCCCTATATAAATGAAAACAAATATCTCTCCTCAATATAATTTAATCTTCAAAATTCTCGACAACATGAAAATTATCCTTCCCCTTGCCATGTTACTGGCAGCAATGGCCAGTTGTGGACCAGACCAATCGGCACAACAGCAGGCCGCACCAGCCCCTACCCTTCCGGTTGCTACTATAAGCAGTGCCAACACCGTTACAGACCAGGAATATCCTGCAGCACTACAAGGTACTGTAGACATCGAGATTCGCCCTCAGGTTAACGGTAACCTCGAAAAAATATTTGTAGATGAAGGCGCCCTTGTAACTAAAGGCCAGCCATTATTTAAAATAAACGAACAGCCTTACCGTGAGCAACTTAACAATGCCCTTGCAAGCTACCACGCTGCCCAGGCTTCCTTAATTAACACCCAGTTAGAAATTGATAAACTTACACCACTTGTTGCTAACAAGGTAGTATCTGATTATCAGTTAAAAACAGCTAAAGCTTCGCACCAGGTAGCTCAGGCAAACCTTGAGCAGGCTAAAGCCATGGTGGGTAGTGCAAAAATTAATTTAGGTTATACCCTTATTACAGCACCGGTTGGTGGCTATATAGGCCGTTTACCAAAAAAACAGGGCAGCCTTATTGCCGTAACAGATGTTGAAGCATTAACCAAACTATCTGATGTACATGAGGTTTATGCTTACTTCTCTCTTGGCGAAGCCGACTTTATTAAGTTTAAAGAACAGTATAGTGGTAATACTATAGATGACAAGATTAAACATCTTACACCGGTATCGTTAGTACTTGCAGATAACTCTGACTATCCTGTAACCGGAAAAGTGGATATGGTAGATGGCCAGTTTGACAAAAACACCGGCGCAATTACATTAAGGGCAAAATTTGCCAATGCAAAAGGCCTTTTACGTTCCGGTAACACAGGTAGAATACGCCTGAGCCTGCCTCACGAAAATGCTATTATTGTACCACAGTCTGCTACTGTAGAAATGCAGGATAAAGTTTTTGTTTATACTGTAGGTAAAGACAACAAAGTGACTAAAATGCCAATTACAATTATCGGTAAAAAAGGATCTGACTACTTAATTAACGACGGCATAAAATCTGGCGACCAAATTGTACTTAGCGGTATAGATAAACTTCAGGACGGACAAGTAATACAACCTGAAAAAGCGGGTAAAGTTGCCCAAGTAATTAATAAAAAATAATTTTTACTACAATGTTCAAAATATTTATTCAAAGGCCGGTATTAGCAACCGTAATTTCCATCCTGTTGGTTATTATGGGTATACTGGGACTTACAAAATTACCCTTACAGCAGTTTCCTGACATTGCCCCACCATCTGTATTAGTTACAGCTGTTTATCCGGGAGCAAATGCCGAAACCGTTTTACGATCTGTTGCTCCGTCATTAGAAGAATCTATAAATGGTGTAGAGAACATGACCTACATGAGTTCTACAGCCAGTAATGACGGTACATTAGCAATTACAGTTTTCTTTAAACTGGGTACAAATGCAGACCAGGCTGCCGTAAACGTGCAAAACAGGGTTGCGCAGGCAACAAGCCAGCTACCGGCAGAAGTTGTTCAGCAGGGTGTTATTACCGCCAAGCAGCAAAATAGTTTTATCATGGCTATAGGTTTATATACCGAAGATGAAGCTAAATATGACCAGACTTTTGTTGCCAATTATGCTCAGATAAACATTATCCCTGAGATAAAACGTATACCCGGTGTGGGTTCGGCAGCAATTTTTGGAGGTACTAAAGATTACTCCATGCGTGTATGGCTAAACCCTACCCAAATGGCAACCTATAATGTTACTCCAAACGAGGTTATGGGTGCTATACAGGACAAAAGTTTAGAAGCTGCCCCCGGTAAATTTGGAGAAAGAAGTAAGGAAGTTTTTGAGTATGTAATTAAATACAAAGGAAAACTTACTAAACCGGAAGACTATCAAAATATTGCAATACGATCTAATGCAGACGGGTCTGTACTTCGTTTAAAAGACGTTGCAAGGGTAGAGCTTGGTGCTTACTCATATAACAGTTTAACACGTTTAAACGGTAAAAAAGGAGTTGTAATGGGTATTATACAATTAGCCGGTTCTAACTCTAACGATATCCAGGTGGCTATTAATAAATTAATGGTTAAAGCCTCTAAAAGTTACCCCGCAGGAATAAATCACAATATATTTTACAGCACCAAAGTTTCTTTAGATCAGTCTATCGAGCAGGTAGAACATACATTGCTGGAAGCATTTATCCTTGTATTCATTGTAGTATTTATATTCCTTCAGGATTTCAGGTCTACTTTAATACCGGCAATTGCAGTACCAGTAGCAATTTTAGGAACGTTCTTTTTCATGCAGCTCTTTGGTTTCTCTATAAACCTGCTAACGCTATTTGCATTGATCCTGGCCATTGGTATTGTGGTAGATGATGCCATTGTGGTTGTGGAAGCAGTGCATGCTAAAATGGAGCACAAACATCTGTCTCCTAAAGCTGCAACGCAGGAAGCAATGCACGAAATTACGGGTGCTATTATCTCGATTACGCTGGTAATGGCTGCAGTATTCCTTCCGGTAGGCTTTATGGAAGGCTCTACAGGGGTATTTTACCGCCAGTTTGCCTTTACCATGGCAATTGCAATTGTAATTTCGGCAGTTAACGCATTAACGTTAAGCCCTGCCCTTGCCGCTTTGTTTTTAAAAGACAACCACAGCGCACACGACGGAGAAACAGAACACGCTAAAAAAGGGTTTAAAGAAAAATTCTTTATTGGTTTCAATAACAGTTTCAACTCGTTAACTAACCGCTATGTAGGTGGTATAGCTTTCTTAATACGTAATAAATGGGTTAGCCTTGCCGGCTTGGCATTAGTTACTGTGGCAACGGTTGTAATGGTAAAAACTACTCCTGCAGGATTTATACCTACAGAAGATCAGGGCTTTATTGCTATTTCGGTAAACACGCCATCTGGTACTTCGCTCGACGGAACTCAAAAAATAATGACAGAAGCTGAGAATACCTTAAGAGGTTTGGATGCTTCAAGGTTTGTAACGGCAATCTCCGGTTTCAACCTGCTTACAAATTCTACAAGCCCGTCATCGGCAGTTGTATTTGTATTGCTTAAGCCAAATGAAGAGCGCGGCGACGTTAAAAACATAGACGAAATTATGAACCAGGTTCGAGGTAAATTAGGTGCCATTTCAGGCGGTAGTTTCTTTGTGTTCAGTTTCCCTACAGTACCGGGCTTTAGTAATGTTGAAGCATTAGATTTAGTATTACAGGATAAAACCGGCGGCAAGCTTGATAAATTTAGCGGCATCTCTCAGGGTTTTATTGGAGAGTTAATGAAACGTCCGGAAATTGCAGTTGCCTTTACAAGTTTTAAAGCCGATTATCCTCAGTTACAATTGGATATTAATGATGCAAAGGCCGACCAGTTAGGGGTAAAAGTAAAAGACATTTTACAAACTATGCAGGCTTACTTTGGTAGTGCACAGGCATCAGATTTTAACCGCTTTGGTAAATACTACAGAGTCGTAGTTCAGGCAGATATTCAGGACAGGGCAGATCCGTCGGCTATAGACAGGGTATATGTAAAAAACAAAAATGGCGAAAGCGTGCCTATAAACACCTTAGTAAAGCTAACCCGTATTTACGGTTCTGAAACAGCTTCGAGGTATAACCTGTTTAACTCTATCTCAATCAATGCAATTCCTAAACCGGGATTCAGTTCGGGAGATGCCATAAAAGCAATTGAAGAGGTTGCCGCACAAAATTTACCATCAGGTTACAGTTATGAATTTTCAGGGCAAACGCGCGAAGAAATTTCTTCGGGAGGGCAGTCAGCAACAATTTTCCTTTTGTGTCTTATCTTCATTTACTTCCTTCTTGCAGCGCAGTACGAAAGTTACATCCTGCCTTTAGCAGTAATTTTATCAATCCCTGCCGGAATATTCGGAGTATTTGTAGCCATAGGTTTAACAGGAATAGAGAATAACATTTATGTACAGGTTGCACTGGTAATGCTTATAGGGCTCCTCGCTAAAAATGCGATCCTTATCATTGAGTTTGCATCGCAAAAACGAAAATCAGGACAGGCATTGGCTAAAGCTGCTATAGATGCTGCCAAGCTGCGCTTACGTCCTATCATCATGACGTCGCTTGCCTTTATTGTAGGTTTAATACCCATGATGAGTGCCACAGGACCATCTGCCCAGGGTAACCACTCTATTAGTATAGGTGCTGCAGGAGGTATGATATCGGGTGTAATATTAGGTTTGTTCATCATCCCTGTATTGTTCGTCATCTTCCAGTACCTGCAGGAGAAAGTGGGTAAAAAACCCCAGGCAGTAATCAATAACGAGGCAAAAGCTGCAAATGCCGCTGCATCTATTTAATTTATATCATGAAAAAGTATATAACAACGTATTCAGTATCCCTTTTGCTGATACTTATAACATCCTGCAAAATATCTAAGGATGTAGAAACTCCTAAAGATGCCCTGCCGGAAACATACAGGGATGTAACATCTACAGATACTACCAGCATTGCAGACCTGGACTATAAAACTTTTTTTACAGAGCCTACCCTGCAAACACTTATAAGCAATGCCGTTGCTAAAAACAATGACCTGCTGGTAGCCCAAAAGAATATAGAAATTGCACAATTGCAGTACAGGCAGACAAAGTGGAACAATGTACCCAATGTTAATGTAAACGTAGGTGCTACTTCTACAAATCCATCTCAAAACAGCCTTAACGGTATAAGCCTAAGCCAATTTTTAGGCCAAAACCATATTGACGATTTTACTGCTTCGGCAGGACTATCATGGGAGGCTGACATCTGGGGTAAGATAAAAAACCGCAAGCGTAGTGCACTGGCACAATACCTGCAAACTGAAGAGGCTAAAAAAGCATTGCAAACCACTATAGTATCTACTGTAGCTAAGGGTTTTTACAACCTGCTTATGCTTGATGCCCAACTGGAAATTGCTAAAAAAAATGTAGCACTTAACGAAAGGACGCTAACCATTATTAACCTGCAGTTTGATGCAGGCCAGGTAACATCTTTAGCAAAACAACAAGCCGAAGCACAACGTTTAGTTGCGTCACAGCTGGTACCTGAGTTAGAGCAAAACATTGCCATACAGGAAAACGCGTTAAGTGTACTGGCAGGCAGTTTCCCTAAAGCGGTAGAGCGTAAAGTGGTATTAAACAACATTGCATCAGGCAATAATTTAACCGCCGGTGTACCTTCTTCTTTAGTAAGCCATCGCCCGGATGTAAAAGCCGCCGAACTTGCCATACTGGATGCCAATGCTAAGGCCGGTATTGCTAAAGGAAGTCTTTACCCATCGTTAGTAATATCTGCAACAGGTGGCGTAAATGCCTTCGAAGCCAGTAAATGGTTTAACATTCCTGCATCATTGTTTGGTATTGTGGGTGGTAGTATTGCCCAGCCATTACTTAACGGTAAAAGGCTGCGCACCGAATATGAAGTTGCTAAAGTGCAACGCGAAAAAGCAGTAATAAACTTTCGTCAGCAGGTATTAGTTGCTGTGCAGGAAGTATCTAACTCGCTGATAAAAATAGAAAAGCTGGAAACAAGCTATGGTATAGCTGCCAACAGGGTAAGCACATTGCAAACCGCAGTGGGCAATGCCGATATGCTTTTCCAGAATGGTATGGCAAATTATCTTGAAGTAATAACTGCGCAGGGCAACTTACTGCAAAGTGAGCTTGAGCTTGTTGCCCAAAAGAAATCGAGGCTTGAAGCCGATGTAGAGCTTTACCGCTCTCTTGGCGGAGGCTGGAGATAATTTTTCGAGGTTTTGTTTATTGAGAGAGGGGCGATCTGTAATGGGTCGCCTTTCTTTTTTTTATATTAAATACAAAGTAATTCTTACAAATAAACAGAATAATTATATGTTAAAGCATAAAGTCATTCTAAATCATTATCTGAAATTTACATTTTGCTATAATCTGACTTTAAATGGTTAGATTTGGATAATATTTTAAATCAGGTACCGTGCAAGAAGCAAAAATCATGACGAATGAAAATGACAAGTTTCAATTCCCAAAGACACCAACAGGAATAGAAGGGCTTGATGAGATTACCGAAGGCGGGTTTCCTAAAGGCCGGCCTACCCTTATATGTGGCGGCGCAGGATGTGGTAAGACACTACTGTCTATGCAGTTTTTAATTAAAGGTATAACAGAATATAATGAACCGGGAGTTTTCATGTCGTTTGAAGAGCCCAGTAATGACCTTTCGCTGAACGTAAAATCGCTTGGGTTTGACCTTGAAAAACTAAAGGCCGATAAAAAACTGGTAGTGGATTATGTGCGCGTGGAGCGCTCTGAAATTGAGGAAGCAGGAGAATATGACCTTGACGGACTCTTTATTCGCCTTGCACACGCCATAGATACTATAAAAGCTACACGCGTGGTACTTGACACTATAGAATCTTTATTTTCGGGGCTTAGCAATCAGGCAATTTTAAGGGCAGAGCTGCGAAGACTTTTTCATTGGCTAAAAGAAAAAGGAGTTACAGCTATAATTACCGGAGAACGTGGTGAGGCTACGCTTACCCGCCAGGGACTTGAAGAATATGTGTCTGACTGCGTTATAGTTTTAGACCACAGGGTAATAGAACAGGTTTCTACCCGAAGGCTCCGTATAGTAAAATACCGCGGGTCTACACACGGCACTAACGAATACCCTTTCCTTATAGACGAAGATGGTATATCTGTATTGCCTATTACCTCGCTAAGACTTGATAATGAGGTATCATCAGATATTGTATCTACAGGGGTTCCGGGTCTCGACAGCATGTTTGCAAGCGGTGGTTTTTACCGTGGCAGTAACATATTAATATCGGGCACGGCAGGTACTGCCAAGACCACTATTGCCGCTTACTTTGCCGAGGAACAATGCCGCAAAGGCGAACGTACCGTGTTTTTTGCCTTTGAAGAATCGCCACAGCAATTGGTGCGCAATATGAAGTCTATAGGTATTAACCTTGATAAATATATACAGTCAGGGCTTTTACAAATACACTCTTCCCGCCCATCATTAAACGGATTAGAGCTGCATTTGCTTAAGCTTCGCAAAATGATTAAGGATTTTAAGCCTGCCACCGTTATTATAGACCCTATAAGCAACCTTATAAACGTGGGCAGCGAGCAGGAAGTACGCTCTATGCTGGTACGTTTAATAGACATGCTCAAGGTTAATAATATTACTGCCCTGTTTACTTCACTTAATAAACAAAACGAAAACCTGAGGCCTGACCTTGCAGAAGAATCGGTTTCATCGTTAGTAGATACTTGGGTTACCGTACGCGATATGGAAGGTGTAGGAGAGCGCAACCGTGGGCTGTTTATAGTAAAATCGCGTGGTATGGGCCACTCTAACCAGGTGCGTGAGTTTATAATTACGACTAAAGGGATAGAGTTACTGGATGTAGAAATGGGTCCTAATGGGATATTGACAGGTGCCGCCAGGAAAACCAACCAGCTTAATAAAGAAGTAACCGAAGTTACCCTGCAAAACGAACTGGAACGCAAAGACCGCGAGATAGCACGTAAGCGTAAAGTACTTGAAGCCAATATTGAAGCGCTTAAAAACGAGTTTGAATCGGTTGAAGAGGAACTGAGCATTTTAAAGGCTACCGAAGCATTACAGGCAAGGGTAGCTAAAGACAAAAAAGAGTAAATAATGGCAGAACAAGTAGCCGAATGGCAATTAATGCTTTACATAGCCGGGCAAACGCCAAAGTCTATCAAAGCATTAAATAATATAAAAAAATATGCCGAAGAGCACCTTAAAGGTATTTACAGCATAGAGATTATAGACCTGTTGCAAAACCCGCAACTGGCAGAAGGTGACCAAATACTTGCAGTACCTACACTGGTAAGGAAATTTCCTGAGCCCATACGCAAAATTATTGGCGACCTTAGCAATGAAGAAAGGGTACTTGTAGGATTAAACATTAAACCCTTAACTTAATTAAATTGGAAAACGGCCAAAACAGCACTGCCGAATCTGGGAAACATAAGTTTTTACTTTTTGTTTCGGGCATGTCTGTTAAATCAGGCCATGCCATAGAGAACCTGCGCAAAATTTGCGACACTTACCTGCCCGGCAACTTTGAGATACAAATCATAGATATAAGCCGCGACAGGGAACAAGCAGTAAATTACCAGATTGTAGGCATCCCTACCCTAATAAAAACAGCCCCGAATACACCCCGAATTATTATGGGTGATTTGTCGGATACCGAAAAAGTTTTAAGAATACTTGACCTTTGATTTGGAAGATAAAGACTTACATATAAGACACCTCGAACAGGAAATTGAAACCTTGCGCAGCCAGCTGGATGATGCCAATAATATTATTGATGCCATAAGGGACGGATCTGTAGATGCATTAGTGGTTCAGAAAGAAGGCAAGGCAGAAATATACTCTATAGAAAGTGCTGATTACACCTACCGTATCCTTATCGAAAAATTTGGGGAGGGTGCGTTAAGTATCTCCGACGATGGGCTTATATTATACTGCAACGACTATTTTTCTCAGCTTGTAGGCATTCCCGCAAGCAAAATTACCGGCAGCTATTTTACAGAATATGTAAACTCGCACAGGGATTACGTAAGGCTAAAGAATTCGTTAAATGACGGGCCTGTTAAGGGAGAATTTACATTGAAAGGTAACGACAGGAACATCCCGGTTTACATATCTTTAACCGACCTGCACCCCACTGTTCCCGCTATTGGCGTTGTAGTTACCGACCTTTCTGAAAAGAAGGGCCACGAACTCGCACTCGTAAAGCACCAGCACGAACTGGAAGATAAAATTCATGAATTAAATGCCAGTAACACCAGCCTGGAGCAATTTATACATGTTATATCGCACGACCTTAAAGAGCCATTGCGCAAAATATTAATGTATACTGCCCGTCTTAATAGTAATAAGGAAAATGAAGATGCCGTTTACCACAATATTATTAAATCATCGGCATTACGACTGAACTCGCTGGTAGATGACCTTGTTAAATATGCTTTTATCGCTAATAAGGATGAGGAGTTAAAAATATCCTTAAACGAAGTTTTAAAAGAGGTTATAGATGATCTTGAAGTAACAATACAGGAAAAAGCTGCCATTATAGAGAGTGACAGCTTACCTGTAATAAAGGGTTCTAAAGTACAAATGAGGCAGCTGTTTTCTAACCTTATCATTAATGCCATAAAGTACAGTAAAGAAAATGGCATACCCATTATTGAAATTAAATATGCGCATGATATAATTACCGAAGGTAAAATTAAATATCATAAGGTTAGCATTACAGACAATGGTATAGGTATGGAAAAAGCCCATATAAGCAAAATATTTACTATCTTTCAAAGGTTGCACATGCGAAACGAATACTCCGGAAACGGAATTGGCCTTGCCATTTGCAAAAAAATAATGGAAAACCATAACGGACACATTACTGTAGAAAGTACAATAGGAAACGGCAGTACCTTTAACCTTTATTTCCCTGCAAATGATATTAACTAATCTACATATTGTAATTGCAGAAGATGATCCTGATGATGGCATGCTTATAGTTGAAAGTTTTACCAGGAACGATTATTATTCAAACGTAAATTTGGTTAATAACGGAGAAGAATTAGTTGAGTATTTAAAGAACAATACTAACAATATTCCTGACATAATACTTACCGATATTAACATGCCCATAATGAACGGTATTGAGGCTTTAATTCAAATTAAAGATAATTCAGAATTTAATAAAATACCATGTTTTGTTTATTCTACATCAATAAACCCGTCTTATGAAGCACGTGGCAGAGAGCTTGGTGTAAAAGGGTTCCTTATAAAACCGTTCAGCCTTGAAGAATTTGACGATATTCCTAACAAAATTATTTCTATCCTGGTTAAAGCATAGATTTATGATTGTATGAAATTATAAATTGTCATTTTACAAAGTTATAACCAAATAAGCACCATCGCTACATACAACACCCGCATCACTTTGATGAGCAAAACCAATGAAAAGGTGCGCTACTAATAGGCAATCCTGAAAATACTTTGCCACAGCCAAGCCCCGGCAGGTATATCAAAACTTCCCTGCCATATTGAAAATGCGGTATTGTAGCGCGAGAAACTACTTGATTACTAAAATAAAATGATCGTAAAGCAAATTCAATAGTTATTTAATAACTGTTAAAACAAATAGTTGATTAATAATTATAAATATCCACTATTTAGCTATTTATCGTGATATGGTAACATATTAACGATTAGTAACCATTATTTATTTAAACATAGTTAAATTATATTTTATATGTACATTACAGCAGCATCTTTACATCGTTGTAGTAATTAAACTGCATGTAATTTATAAATATATGAAAAGAACTCTACTGGTTTCCCTAACAGCTTTATCGTTGTTAGCAGTATCAACTAAGGGTATGGCACAGGCTCCTGTATTAGGCAGCGCATCAACTTTTGCATTGTTTTCTACAAATGGGGCTGTAAGTAATACTGGACGGTCTCAACTTACAGGTAACGTTGGTACGAATAACGGGGCAAGTACAGCCTTTGGCAACGTAAATGGGGTTATGCATGACAATGATGGAGCGAGCACACTTGCAGCATCCGACCTTTTAATAGCATACAACCAATTAGACGCCACTATACCTACATCTTTTCCTGCACCACTTTTGGGCAACGGGCAAATACTTACTGCCGGAATTTATTCGATAGGTGAAAGTGCTACGCTTGATGGCATTCTTACCCTTAACGGGCAAAACGATGCCAATGCCGTTTTTATCATACAGGTAGAAGGCGCATTTTCGAGTACCGCTGCATCAAAGGTAATGCTTACCAACAATGCTCAGGCATGCAATGTATTCTGGAAAATAGAAGGCCTTGTTAGTCTTGCATCCCAAACTGAAATGAAAGGGACGATTATTGCAAATAATGCTGCTATAACTTTAGCATCGGGCGTTATAGTTGAGGGCAGGGCGCTTTCTACAACAGGTGCCGTTACTATAGACGGATCTACCGTTGCTACGCCAATTGGATGTGGAAGCTTATTGCTTACGGGCCCTGCGGCTCCGGTGTTAGCTTCGACAGAATGCTACGCTATATTTTCAGGAAATGGCGAAGTGACTAACAATGGTGTATCCCGCGTTACCGGAGATGTAGGCACTAACATGGGACTTACAACAGGTTTTGACGATCTCAACGTAACAGGTACAATACACGATAACCCTGATACTTCTACCGCACAGTGTGCATCAGACCTTGGCGTAGTATACAACTACCTCAACCTCCTGCCTGCCGATATAGAACTGCTCTATCCTGCCGATTTTGGTAATAATCTTGTGTTAACACCGCACACGTATTTACTTAATGCAGCTACGGTATTAACAGGTACAATAACGCTTGATGCACAGGATAACGCAAATGCAGTATTTGTATTAAAAATTAATGGTGCATTTTCTACAGGTACGTATGCAGAAGTTGTTCTGTTAAACGGTGCACAACAAAAAAATGTATATTGGAAAATAGAAGGCGCAGTACAAATAAGTGACTATACCAATATTAAGGGAACTATAGTTTGTAATAACGGCGCAATAAATTTAAGTACAGGCGTTACACTTGACGGACGGGCACTTACTACAAATGGCGGACTTATTACTAACGCTGTAGTAGCTACTATGCCTGTAGGCTGTACAACTGCAGGGATAGATATTGCGACAAAAAATACACCGGTAACTTTTTACCCTAACCCATTTACAAATGTGGTGCAGCTTGTTAATGCAACAGGTAATAGCAGCGAACTTAAAATATACAATATGTTAGGTAAACTGGTTATGAGCCGTATTGTTACAGGTGCTACTGCTACACTTGAAACAGGTTTTACTCCAGGCATGTATTTTTATAGCCTTGTTGACGAAACAGGCAAAGTGCAAACAGGTAAACTGATGGCTAAATAATATTTGTTTTTTGTTGGTGGGATATGAGCCTCTGTAGACAAAAGTTTACAGAGGTTTTTGTTTTACTGTAAACTTAAATAATATACATTTGGTTAATACTCCACCATTTCATCGTCTACAAAGCAATATAACCAGCGTTCCCCCGGTTGCGCCGATGCTATAACAGGGTGGCCGGTAGCATTATGGTGTTTACGCATGTGTTGTTGCGGCGACTGGTCGCAGCACAGTGTAACGCCGCAATCCTGGCAAATGCGCAGGTGTACCCACTGGGTATGTTGCTTTACACATTCTTCGCATACGTTTGTTTTACTGGTAATAACTTCTCTTATAGCATTTAAGTGGCTGCAAAAATTAGGGTCGCTCATAGTGTTTTTGATTTAGGTGTTATAGTTCTGCAAGATATTTATGTACCATGGTTACTGCCATGGCACCCTCGCCCACGGCGGCGGCTACACGTTTAACCGAGTTAAACCGCACATCGCCTGCTGCAAAAGAGCCCGGCATACTGGTTTCTAAATGATAGGGCCTACGCTCTAATGGCCAGCACTCAGGAAAACCTTTAAAATCTAAAAGATCACTTCCTGTTACAAGATAACCATTTTTGTCGCGTATAATGGCTGTATCTTCGGCCCAGTCTGTATTTGGCTTACCTCCTATGCAAATAAAGAGCTTACTCGTATCATGCCAGGCATCTTCGCCGGTAACAGAGTTGTAAATACAAATACGCTGCAATATATTATTACCTTCAAGCTCTTTAACTTCAGAGTTATAGAGTATATGTATATTAGGTATTTGGGTAATGCGTTTTACAAGGTAATCAGATAGCGTTTCGGCAAGGTTGCCTTTACGGATAACCATGAATACATTTTTTGCAAAGCCTGAAAAATAAGAAGCTGCCTGCCCTGCCGAGTTTCCTCCACCTATGATGTACACATCTTTACCGTTGCAAAAACAAGCTTCGCCCATACCCGCACCATAGTAAACCCCTCTATTAAAAAATTGCTTCTCGTTAGGCAGGCCCAGTTCAGCATAATCTATACCGGTAGCACAAATATTGGCTTTGGCAACCATTTTATCGCCACTTGCAAGGTCTACATGAATGCGGTTATCATAAAATGTACCTTTTATACCTTCGCCAAGCAGCAATATCTCCACACCAAATTTTAGAGCCTGCTGCCTTGCCCTTTCTGCCAGCTCCGCCCCCGATATCCCTTTAGGGAAACCCATATAATTTTCTATTAGCGAACTCGTGCCCGCCTGCCCGCCTATAGCTTCTTTTTCTACAAGAATAGTCTTTAACCCTTCAGACGCTGCATACACCGCAGCACTTAATCCCGCCGGGCCGGCTCCGTATATGGAAAGGTCATATTCTGCAAGGCTTGGCTTTTTTATCCAGCCCAAATGCCGTGCAATTTGCTCTATAGTGGGATTTACAACCAAATCTCCATCGGGAAATTTAATTGCTGCCGTAGTATCTTTAGAAAATTGTGAAGCAGTACTTTTATCGTTAATTTCTATCCAGTCAAAATCGACCACACTGCGGCGTAGAAATTCGCGTATGGGATATACCGCTGCCGAATCGGCCCTGCCATATAATTGTAATCTGTCCATACCCTAAAGGTAAGAAATATAGTATACGGCTAAAGTATTTTTTAACGGTGTTCTTTATAAAAATTAACACTTTTTAACAATCGCAAATTTTCAATTTCAATTGCAGACAAAGAGCTTGCATTCCCGGCAGCTAAGGCATCTTCTAATTGCTGCATGGTCCTTATACCCACTACAGCGGTAGTTATAGCAGGATTGTCTATTACATAACGTGTGGCGGTAACAGATGGCGTTTTACCTTCAGGAATATTCGCATTAAAATCTTTTAAAATAGCGGTTACTTCTTCTTTAGTAAAGTTTAAATATTCTTTAGCAGGCTTATCTGCAAGTAGCCCCGAGGCTACTGTACCACGGGCCAAAATACCTATTTTATTTTCCTGTAAAAGGTTAAGAGTTTCCTCTTCCGGCCTCCTGTCTAATAAACTGTATTGGGTCATTACTGCAGCAATATTAGATCGGTTTACATATTCCCTTATCACATTAGGCCGAATGGATGATATGCCATAAGCACGTATCTTCCCTAAATCTGTCAATCGTTCAAAAGCTTCAATAACCTCATCAATTGGGTCTTCTATAGTGCCACCGTGTAACAGATATAAATCTAAATAATCTGTATTTAAACGTTTCAGGCTTTCATCTACAGCTTTAAGTATATAGTCTTTGCGAGGTGTCCACTCCCAACCGGAACCGTCTTCTTTCCAGCGGTTACCAACTTTGGTAGAAATAAGCACATCATTTCTTTTGCCTTTCAGCACATTGCCCAATAGTTTTTCATTACCGCCTTTATCATAGAGGTCGGCAGTATCAAAAAGATTGATGCCTTCGCTTATGGCTTTGCCTATAATTGCATCAGCATCTTTAGCATCAGCTTTTAAAGACATACAACCAAAGCTGACTTCGCTTATTTTAATTTTGGATCTTTTAAGGGTGTTGTATTGCATACGTAAGTTGTGTGAAATACAAATATAACCATTAGTTTTCCTGACGGTACAAGACTATGATTACTTTATGATTTAATACCAAAAGCGTATGTTATAGTATGTTTGTACGTGTGCCCCGGTTGCAGGATGGTATCCGGGAAATTAGCGTGATTAGGGCTGTCAGGATAAAACTGGCATTCCAGGCAAAGTCCATCAAAAGGTTTATATCGCTTGCCACTATGCCCTTCGTCTGCACTATCTAAAAAATCGCCGGTATACAATTGCACACCAGGATAGGTAGTATATACCTGCATCATCCGGCCGGAAATATCATCATAAAGTACGCATACTGCATCATTGTTGAATCCTTTTTCATCAAAAATGTAAAAGTTATTGAGTCCGCCATCTTTCATAATATTTCCAAGTAGTTGCCCACTAAAGCCCTGTTCACCTACCGGAATGACCTTGCCTGTTGGGATATATTGCGGCGTACTTTCTAACATTGAATCCGCTTCTATTTGCAACTTATGATGATGAATAGTTTCATCCCTACCGGACAAATTAAAATAAGCATGGTTAGTAAAATTTACAGGCGTAGGTTTATCAGTCTTTGCAAAATATTCTATTATAAGCTCATTGGCATCCGTCCATTTATAGATCACTTTTACTTTTAAGTTGCCGGGAAAACCCCCTTCGCCATCAGGGCTGTCAAGTAAAAAAGTAACGTTATCAAAGCCCAAAACAAAATCGAACACTTTACTATTAAATCCGCTATAGCCGCTGTGGTTGTTATTTTGACCATCATTTTTATCCAGTTTGTATTGATGGTTGCCTATAGAAAATTGCGCATTCGCTATCCTGTTAGCAAACCGGCCTATGGTTGCACCTATATAAGCCCCATCTGCCAGGTAGCCTTTAAGATTTGAATATCCCAATACAACATTAGAACGCCGCCCATTTTTATCCGGTACCACTATAGACTTTACTATTGCTCCGTAGTTTAGTAATTCGATATAATTTCCGTGTACATTAGTTAACCGGAAATTAAATACAGCCTGGCCATTGTGATAGCCAAAATGCTCGTGATATGTTTTGGTAATAACCCGATTCATAATATTTTTTTAAAAAAGTTATCAACTCCTTAGCATTTTGCAACCTTGAAATTGCCAGACTTTCAAATATGGTATGACACAGCTAATATGTATTGGACATTATCTTTAAAGATATGGATTAAGCTATAAAAGGCTGTGAGAAATTATCTTACAGCCTTTATAGCATTATATTTTTTTAGAAGTGATTTCTTTTAATTCTCCGTTTACTTTCATTTTTACCTTTTCAGCAGAAGCTGAGAGCACTTCATAACTGGTAACCTTTCCTTCTTTCCAGTCAAAATTTAATGTAAAACCGCCTTGCGCTTTTAATCCCTTTACACTACCCGATTTTGCCCAGGTAGCAGGTATAGCAGGCAACAACTCTATAAAACCTGCATGGCTCTGCACGAGCATTTCGCTAAAACCTGCGGTAGCGCCAAAATTACCATCTATCTGGAATGGCGGGCCCGCCGATAAAAGGTTAGGGTATACACCACCACCTGCACCGTAATTTATATCTGTAGCAAGTGTGGGGCGTAAAATAGTTTTCAGCAACTTATTTGCTCTTTCTCCGTCCTTAAGCCTCGCCCAGAACAATTGTTTATAGGCAATAGACCAGCTTGGGCCATCGTCTCCCCTAACCTCAAGTGTTTTCTTAGCGGCATCAGCCAGTTGCGGAGTAGCTTCGGGAGTAATTAACGATGCGGGGTACAACCCATATAAATGCGATACGTGGCGATGCGTAGGCTCGGGTTCTTTGTATGGTTTTAGCCATTCCTGTACCCTGCCGTCAGGGCTCACCACTCCCGGAGGTGGCAGTTGTGCCAGCTTATGTTGTAATTGGTTTCGCAAATCAGCATCAAGGCCAAGTGTTTGCGAAGCTGTAATTACATTATTAAATAACTCTCGTACGATCTGGTTATCTATTGTTGGACCCATGCATACGTGCGACACCTGCCCGTCGGGCAAATAAAATGAATTTTCGGGCGATACTGATGGCGATGTTACCAACCAACCCGTTTCCGGCTCTACCGTTAGCATGCTGTTGTAAAACTGTGCCGAACCTTTTATTATGGGGTATATCTCGGCTAAATATTTTTTATCATTGCTAAACAAATAGTGTTGCCACAGGTTATTACACATCCACCCTGAACCTGCCTTAGCCGATCCCCACGAAGCACTCTCACCCGGTTCTGTATAGCCCCAAACATTAGTAATTACGTGCGCTATCCAACCCTCGGCATTGTAATATGCCTTTGCCGTTTTTTCGCCATATGGCACCATATTTTTCATAAGGTCTTTAAGCGGCAGGTTAAGTTCGCCCAGGTTAGCAACTTCAAGCGGCCACAGGTTCATTTGTATGTTTACGTCAAGGTGGTAATCACCATTCCACGGTGTTTGCACTTGGTTCGCCCATAATCCCTGTAAATTTGGAGGTAACAAACCCACACGTGTACTGCTTATTGCCAGATACCTGCCAAACTGAAAGAAGAGTACCGAAAGTGCATTATCTTCATCCGGTTTTTTGGTAAAAGCATCGAGGCGTTCGTTAGTGGGCAATGTGTATTTTGAGCTTTCTCCAAGAGTTACACTTACTCTGTTAAATAGTTTCTGGTAATTTATAATATGACTTTTCTTTTGGCTCTCATATTTTTTAGACAAGGCTGTAGCTAATGTGTTATCAATAGTTCTTTCAAAATTTTTATCCTTAAAATCAGTGCCCGATGCTACGTAAATAATAACCTCTGTAGCATTGCTTACAGTTAATGTTTTGTTACCTGAAGATAGCTTACCATCTTTTAGCTGCGTTTTAACCACCGTTTTGTATTTCATGCCGTTGCCCCCTTTGCCATCGCTAAGGGCACCGCTCATAACAAGTGAATTATCTTTGCCAATAACAGTTTCAAAACGTTCCTGCCTGTCGAGCTGCATTGTAAAATTAAGTGCACCTTTTTTATTAGAGGTTAGTTTTACAGCTAATACATCATCGCTAAATCCAGCAAAATATTCGCGGGTATACGTTACACCGTCTACAGTAAATTGTGTTGCTACAACAGCCGTTTGCAGGTTAAGGTGCCTTTTATAATTACTATACTTTATTTCTTTAACCGGTTTACCATAATCAAAATTAAGGGTAAGGTTACCCAAAACCTGATAGCATCCAAACTGTACATTGGCACCATTTCCGCTACCAGAGCCTGGGCCTGTACATATAAAATTTTCGTTAACCAGTTTTTCGGCTTCTACATTTTTACCGGCAAGAAGCAGCTCTTTTATTTTTGGCAGAGAGGTATATGCATTATAATTATTAGCATCCTGCGGAGAACCGCTCCATAGCGTTATATCGTTAAGAACCAGTTTTTCTGTTGATACTCCCCCATCGGGCATAAGGCCAAGCCGGCCGTTGCCAAGTGGCAATGTTTCTTCCCAAACTGCTGCAGGTTTGGTGTACCATAATTCAAGCGGGTTGTTCTGGCTAAATCCCAATACAGGCAGCAATAGCAGGAGTTTTAATATATGCTTAATGGTATTCATAGTTCAAGTTTAATTGGAAATAATATTTTCAGGCCTGTCGTTAGTTTTAGTACCCCATTTTTTATTTGGAATATTGCCCATTGTAAATTCGAGCACACCGCCTTTTACAATGTCCTGTTGCGTAATGTAGGTTTTAGTATAGGCTTTACCATTCAGTCTGGCGCTTTGTATATAAATATTTTTTGCTGAAGCATTTTTTGCAATAACAGTAAACGATTTTAACTCACTAATTTGTATCGTAGCTTTTTTAAGTGCCGGTGTACCTATTACATAGATACTGCTTGCCGGGTTAACCGGGTAAAAACCCATAGCGCTAAAAATATACCACGAAGATAGTTCGCCGCAATCATCGTTACCCGCATAGCCAGATGATGTAGTGTTATACATTTTGTTCAATATTTCTGAGACATATAGTTGGGTTTTCCAGGGCTGGCCTGCATAATTATAAAGATAGGCAATATGATGGCTTGGCTCGTTACCATGCGCATACTGGCCTATAAATCCTGAAGCATTATCGTTGACTTCTTCGGGTTTATCTTCTAAAGTAAAAAAGGTGTCCAGCTTTTGGGTAAATGCCTTATCGCCACCCACTAATCCTATTAAACCCTTTACATCCTGTGGTACGTACCAAAAGTACTGCCAGCCATTCCCCTCTGTAAACGGGTAGCCTCCATTTGCTCCGTATTTTAATGGGTCAAAAGGGCCTATCCATTGTTTTTTATCATCCTTAGCCCTAAAGAAACCTATTTGTTTATCGTACAGGTTATTGTAGAATTGTGAACGCTTTGTAAAACGATTATAATCATCAATCTTTTCAAGTTTTTTTGCCAGTTGCGCAACACACCAGTCGTCATAAGCCATTTCGAGCGTGAGTGAAACCGACTGCGATTTTAAATTTTCAGGGATGTAACCATACTGTTCCCAGATACCGAATGGCGAACCGGGATGCTCTATTAGAGATGAATTCTTTACAGCCTCATAAGCAGCATCAGCATCTATGCCTGGCAACCCTTTAAGAATAGCATCGGTAATAACAGGAATGGAGTGATTGCCTATCATGCAATAATTTTCCTGACCCCATAATTGCCAGATGGGTAAATAACCAAAGGCTCTGTAGTGCAATAACATACTGTTTATAAAATCAACTGAACGTTCGGGTTGCAACAATGTATACAGCGGATGTGCAGCACGATAGGTATCCCATAAAGAAAATGTTGAGTAATATGGTTTAGCTGAATTTTTAGTTGTAAAATCGGCCGATGGATAATCACCACTTACATCAGATATTTGATTGGGCTGAATAAAAGTATGGTATAATGCCGTGTAGAATATTGTTTTTTGGTCGGGCGTTGCTTCAATTTTTATTTTACCCAATTCTTTTTCCCAAACAGCATCGGCAGCTTTCGCGGTTGCATTAAAATCCCACGCAGGAATTTCTGCCTGTACATTAAGCCTTGCATTCTCAACACTTGTAGCCGATATCCCAACTTTTACCAGTACATCAGCATTTGCCGTATCAAAATCTAAAATTCCCTTTAGGGCAGTACCGTTTACAATAGTAGCATTTTGGAAGAAGTTGCTACCATCAGTCACCTGATTTTTAATGATGGGTTGCGAAAACTCAGCATGGAAAAATACTTTTCGCATAGGTGCCCAACCTGTTATAATACGATACCCTTCTACAGTGTGGTTATTAGGAAATGATAGTTGTGAGGCAATAATACGCGTATTCCAGTCAGACTTTTTCATCGAATGGTCAAGATCGATGATTATGTGAGCCTGTTTATTTTTAGGAAAATTGTACTTATGAAAGCCTGCATGGGTGGTTGCAGTAAGTTCGGCAGTAACATCATAGTCTTTAAGGTCAACTTTGTAATATCCGGGTTTTGCAATCTCATCTTTATGCAAAAAAGCAGATTGGTAAGGGTTTTTACCGGCTTCTTCCTTTACAATATCTCCGGTAAAAGGCATAACAAATACATCAAAAAACTCGGCTACACCTGTACCGCTCAGATGGGTATGGCTAAATCCTGCAATAGTAGTATCGTTATAATTATAGCCCGATGCCACACCCCAGTCCGGTATGTTACGGGTATCAGGGCTTAACTGTACCATACCAAAGGGTACGGTTGCACCCGGATAATTATTACCCGAAAGAGGCGAACCCACTATTGCCCCTGTCCCTATAAAAGGGTTTACGTGGCTGGTAAGCTTTTTTATCTGTGCATTAAGGGTGGTTGCTAAAAGTAATGTAGCAAAAATGTATATTATATTTATTTTCATTCATAACCTAAATTAAAACCTACAAGGTCATAAAGACCTTGCAGGCGGGAAAATTATAATTGTAGATTCTCTAAGCTTTTAAGACCTTATGAGTATCAAAAATATTAAATTAATTATTGTAAGCAGCAGCCGTAATTATAGGTTTTTCTCCGGTTTTAACCAATGCTTCTTCAAATTCTATAAGTACTTCGCGGCTCTCACCTTTAAATAATGTAAAATAGTTATCGCTCATTATTGCAGGCAGTATCTGGTTATTAGTTTTACTGTTCAGCGCCTGTACACGTATACCAAAAGCCACGCCATCAGGACTCGAAACTTTAGCCGTAATATATTGCTTACCGTTGCGTTTTAAAATTTTAGAAGTTACGTTAACCTTAACTTTAGGAAGCTCGTTAAGAGCAGTAAAATCTTTCATGTTGATACCTCTCCAGTAAAAATTTTCGCTAATAAGTTTACCAGATGCATCCTTAAGTTTTAGTTTAATAAAATGTACTTTGGCAAGCCCTGCAATATCAGCAGAGGCTGCATATACTTTAAAATCAAACAATGAATAGCCCCAACCTGAACCACGTTTTACACCCTGCATGCGCACGTATCTGGCACGGGTTTCATCAAATGAAAGCGCCTCCGGTCCGGGCTTGCCATCTCTAACCATTATAGCATCGGTCCATGTTTTTGCATCGGTGCTTAACTGTATTTTATATTCTTTGGCATAGGCATTCTCCCAATTTAGCACTACACGGTTTACCATATGTTCGCCTTGCAGGTCTAAATATATCCACTCTTCATCTTTATTATCTGCCGACCAGCGGCTGCTGTCGTTACCATCGTTAATATCAGCAGGCCTGTCGCCGGAAGATGCTGTAACCGGTTTTTGAAAGGCAAGATCCTGTTGGTTTGCATAAAATGGAATTACAAAACTCTCGGTCGCAGTGTCCGAAAACGAATTTACTTTAGCGGATTGCCTGAATTTAGAAACCTCTTTACCATCCATATTGTAAATTGCGGCTTCTGCCTGAAGGTCTATATAATCATTACCTGTAGTATTAATAACTTTAACTGAGTTATTTGTAGGGTTCCATGAAATATGTAATGGCTCGCAGGCTGACTTTGTACCCCAGTAAGCTCCAGTAAGGTCGTAGTAGTAATCATACGTTTGCCATACCATAGACGGGTATGCACTCTGGCTCATCCACACCATAATACCCGATGCATCTTCCCACATGTGGTCTAACCAACCCTCATACATTGCTTTATTAGTTTCTATATTTAGCAGCTGAGCTTTCTTAGTATAATCCTCAATACCTTTTGGCGCACCGTAGCGTTCGGTTATGCTTTTATCATAATTATCCGGAGATGCATTTCCTGCATTAGTACCAAAATAATGCTTGTTCCACATTTCATTTCTTGGCCAGAGGTCTTTTTCCGGAATAAATTTTCTTAAACTCTCTACATTAGGAAAAACAGCAGTACCAATCTCGCTGCGCAATCCCCAACCGGGGCCATCGCCTGTGCCAAAATAAGCTTCGGGATATTTGGTAAAATACCATCTTGGATCTTTATTTCCCCAAAGGCCGCTACCCGAAAGCCCGCCTGCATTAGAGCATGCCTGGTATAGCCTGTCGTTACCGTCAAAAGTTTTAATATCTTCGGCAAGCCAGCCGCTTAATGGCGGTTGTGGTACCCCCTCATTATTACCACACCATACTGCTATACAGGCATAGTTTCGGTAGCGCTTTACTTTCTCTACCGCATTTTCGTTAAAGGCATAGACATCTTGCGGTAAAGTAGGGTTAGAATTTAGCCAGAAGTCATCCCACACCATTATCCCATATTTATCGCATGCCTGGTAAAACTCTTCATCGGTAGTAGAACCAAGCCAGTTACGTATAATATTGTAGTTCATTTCTTTATGCAGGCGCAACTTAAGATCGTACTCTTCGCCACGGGCACGCAGCATATACTCGCTCATACCCCAGTTACCTCCCTTTAAAAATACACGTTTACCATTAATGGAAATGTGCAGCACACCGCCCTCTTTATCATAACTGTATTTACGGATACCAAAATTTACTTTCTTGCTATCAGTAATCTCACTACCCAGTTTAAGTTTAAATTCGCATGTATATAGGTAAGGGTCGCCATAGCCATTAGGCCACCATAGCTTAGGGTTGGCAATGCTTAGCCCTGCAAACTGTTCTTTAGTAAGCAACACGGTTGTTGTCCTCCCCGCCTCTAAATCAAACATTTTAGTAAAAGTAATGTTGCCTGGCATAATAGTACCCGTAAGTTCTCCCTGTTGGTCTTGTGACGAAACATTTTTTACATCTACTTTTATATCAAGGTCGGCACGGGCGTTGCTGGGAAGGTTAGTGCGAATCCATGGGTCCTCCATAACAATTTTACCGGTATTGGTAAGATAAACATCATCTGTAATACCAGAGTTTAATCCTGGCACGTAGGGTATCCAATCCCAACTGGCACTCGCCACGTAGGTAGGGCTGCCATAATTATTAAGCGGCAATTGTGGTATAGTAACTAATATTGCCAAAACATTTGTACCGCTCCTGTTAGCCAGTTTTGTAATATCAAACCTTCCCCGCTGCATCATTCCACTAAGAGTAGCTATCTTTTTACCATTCAGGTAAATATCGCCAAGGCGGTTTATACCCTCAAAGTTAAGCCATATTATATCTTTACTAAAATTAGCAGGTATTTTAAACTCTGCACGATACCAATAGCTGCGATCGTATTTTGCACGATCCACTTTATGTATGTTATCGCCATAATTAGGATCTTTTTCAAGCCCCGCTGTAACATAACTGTTAAATACCGTTCCCGGCACAACTGCATTTACCCAGCTTGTAGTGCCATAGCCTGCAGTAAGAATAGCCATACTGTCCTTACCTATTTCGGCCTGTGGCTTTACTTTCCATGTTACCGCCGGAGCATTAAGGCTGGATTTTATATTTTGCGAAAAAGCGCTCCATGGCAGGGCGCTTAATGCTAAAAAGTATACTATTTTATGTGAGATATTTTTTATCATAATATTTGTATATAATGTTTTGGTATTGATGTAACGGGTTAGCGGTTAGCCTATAAATTATGAATGCCATTTTGAATGAAGTGCATAAACAGAGAATCTCACACATCCCTGTAACAACCTTCACCCAAAACGACATTCACTACCAAATTTATCCTAACTAACTCTAAAAAAATTAAACATACAACCCAAAGTATATTTAAGCTTTCATTTCTTTTGTGGGAAAATTCAAAATTATTATTTCCTAATCCCCAATTAATATCCTGGGTTTTGATCACCAGGACCTATTTCATCATTCTTTTTAATCTCTAACAGAGGAATAGGATAACGTAAATGAGTAGCGGAAATGGTACCACTTTGATTTGCCCATTTGTTACGGGCTCTTACAAGCTCTACAAATTTACCGGTACGTAAAAGGTCTATCCTTCTCCATCCTTCAAAAGCAAGTTCACGCATACGCTCATCAAGAATTTTCACCTTAAAGTCGCTTTGCGAAGTACCGCTCCATGCCATACCTGCAGGCAATGTACCACCAAAAGCACGTGTGCGAACCTGGTTAACAAAACCTTCTGCCTGGCCTGTTTGGCCTAATTCATTAAGGCATTCGGCATAGCTTAACAATACGTCTGAATAACGGATATAATGTTTGTTTTTTCCGGAATACCATGCATCTGTTGCTCCCTGGGTACGGGGGTCTTCAAATTTTTTAACATGCGGGTCGAGTTCATCACCTCCAAAACCTGCCGGTAATGGTGGTACAGACCCTCTATACGTAAAATCGTAACGTATGCTGGCATTTTTGCGTGTGTCGCCGGCCTCCCAAATACCGCCATTGTTAATATCCTGATAGCAGTACTGAGTAGGTAAAAGCAAATCGTAACCCATGAAAAAAGCTCTTTGGTCTACAGCTGATACCGCACGGGAGCCAAGTTGAAATTGTAACTGGTTGTTATCGGGATATGTGTTATTAAACTGAAACTCGTAAACAGACTCCTGCGTATTTGAAAAATCCTGGCTAAAAAGGTTTGCATAGCTTGGTAACAAACTAAACCTGCCCGAATTAATCACTGCTTCAAAAGCATTTTTAGCTAATGTATAATCGCGGAAACCTGACTCTTCCTGCGCAGACATGTATACTTTTCCTAATAAAGCCTGTGCGACCCACTTAGTAGGCAAAGAACGATTTTCCTCTGATTCAGGAAGTTTTTGTGCAGCAACCTGCAAATCGCTAATAATTTGTCCATAAACTACATCCAGTGGCTGCCTGCCAAAACCTAATTGATCAGTACGAGCCAAATCAATAACCGGTACCGGACCCCAGTACCTTGCAAGCTCAAACATTACCGCAGCCCTTAAAAAACTTGCCCTGCCAATGAGTTTTTCACGACGTTCAGCATCAGGCTCAGTATTTGTGGGAAGATAGAAAAGAACACGAGCCGCAGAATTTACCACTATGAATCGTTCATTCCACATCGCGTTAATTGTACTATTTTCAGCACCCCTGTAATTGTTATAGTAATCAAGTTCTGACTGGTCCGCATCTGTCCTTACCTGATAAGCACCCTGCTGCCCCTCATCGGTACCCAGCGTAAAGCGCATTCCCCCACGGTCCTTTTGCATGTTACGCCAGCTTAGTAAAGCACCATTTACAAATGGCTCTACATTATCCATTTTAGAAAAGACCTGTTCTCCTGTGTAGGCGGTCTCTACGTCCTGATCAAGAAAATCAGAACATGACACAGACAGCATAGCACAGGCTATAACGGCTATTATTTTTGCTTTCATAGAATTATTGTTAAGATTATTCGTCATGTTTTTAATTATAATGAAACATTCACACCCATTACAAGCATTCGTGAGTTAGGGTATGAATCTCCTGTTTCAGGATCATAACCTTTATATTTAGTTGCTGTAAATAAATTTGATCCGGTAACATATACCTTAACGCCACTCATGTACACCCTTTTTGCTATGTCTCCCGGCAGATTATATGAAAGTGATAATGCATTAAGTCGTAAAAATGATGCATTTTGAAGTGCCCTGTCAGTTTCATTTAAACTAAACCTGCCTCCTTCACTGTATGCCCTTGGTATATCTGTATTAGTGTTTTGTGGTGTCCATCTGTCAAGTAAATCAGTATGTGCTGCACTTGTACCATTTGAGTTAATAAAGCCCGAATAAATATTACTTATCCTTCTACCGCCTATAGAATATGCAAATACCGCATTGAGGCCTATCCCTTTATAAGTAAAATTAGTGCTAAATCCACCATAATAATCCGGGTCTACATTACCCACAACATATCTGTCATTATCATTTATTTTACCATCACCATTTCTATCTTTTATTAAAACATCGCCCGGACGTGCTGTGCGACCACCAAGATCAAGCTGGCTTACTGCATCGATATCACTTTCCTGCATTATTTTATCAAACTGATAGGTGTAAACCGAATTGATGGACTGACCCAGAAAATAGTTACCCGTAGCTTGTATTTCGTTGCCTGTAAATCCACCGGTATTGTAGATTTCGGTTACATCACCATACAGTTTAGTTATTTTATTTTTAGCCGATGATATATTTGCAGACACATCCCAAGTAAAATCTTCATTTCTGATAAGGCTGCCGTTAATTGTAAATTCAATACCTTTATTACGCATTGAACCCACATTTTCCAATCTTTGAGCATAACCCGAAATTGACGTGATACTTCTTAATACTAAAAGGTTGTCGTTTTCTGTATTAAAATAATTAGCATTTATACTTAGCCTGTTGTTAAAGGCCGCAAAATCAAGACCTAAATTAAGCTGCTTCTGTTCTTCCCAACGGATGTTCTGATTGCCAAAAATTAAATTCGACTCATAAATAGTGGTGTTATCTCGAATAACCGGATTGTAAAGGCTGTTGTAGTATCCGGGAGGAATATTTTGATTACCAGAAACTCCATATCCAATTCTGAGTTTAAGCTGATTTACTTTTTCTGAATCCTTCAGCCAATTTTCCTTTGCAATATCCCAACTTGCACCTATAGATGGAAAAGCACCCCATTTATTATTAGTACCAAATTTAGAAGAACCGTCGTAGCGAATAGTACCTGTAATGGCATATTTTCCATCATATACATAGTTTGCCCTTCCTAAGAATGACTGTAACGTATTTGTAGTAAAACCTGAACCAACACTTGAATTTATCCTGTCAGATGCTGCACCCAGATTTATATAGTTAAAATCGTCACTCACATATCCCCTTACCCTTGCATCGGTATAGTTATTTGTATTTTTTGTTATATAATAACCCCCTAATAAGCTTACATCATGCTTATTGGCAAATATTTTATTATAGCTTACCGCATTATCCCATTGATAGTTTAATTCAGAATTTCTGTAATGGTGCCCCTCACCTTTAAGATTATTCCTAATAGACTGTTGGGTGTAACTGGGAATGTAATCAAAGTTAGCCTGATCTGTGATGTTAACCGCAAATGTAGACCTGATGTCTAATCCTTTAGTAGGTTTAACAACAACAAAATTGCTGCTGGTTAACATATTCCTGTTGCTATGATTTAAAATATCAAGGCTTAAAATAGGGTTAGCCGCTCCTTCACCACTCTGCGCATAGGTAATTTGCTTTATATTGCCATCTATTGGTAATAATGGATTTGCTCCAAGCGCACTACCAAAGGCACTGCCTTCCTGATATTTTGCCTCGCTACGGGAAAATGTAGTATTAGTACCTACCTGTAGCCATGATTTTACATCCTGCACCATGTTGATTTTACCATTATACCTTTTGAATCCTGAATTTTTAAGTAACCCCTGGTTATCAGTGTAGTTAAAACTCACAAAATAAGTACCCTTTTCTCCGCCACCGCTAAAACTTAAATTGTGGTTGGTTTGCACACCTGAACGTGTTACCTGGTCTAACCAGTTATAACTTTTACCCGACCTGTATGTATCTAATTCATATTGCGCAAATACATTTGATCCGTCAGCGGTAATTTGATTTATATATTCCTGACGGCTTGCATTTGGGTTAAGCTCCATATACCTGTTTGCAAAAGCATCTGTACGCAAATCAAATAGTTGCTGCGCATTCATTAACGGGATTTTTTTACTGAATTCAGATACCCCTACCCATGTTTCATACTCAATTTTTCCGTCGCCGGTACGTGAACCTTTTTTAGTTGTAATAACTACAACTCCACCAGATCCGCGGGCACCGTATAAGGCCGTTGCAGAGGCATCCTTTAAAACGTCTATACTTGCAATGTCATTAGGATTAATGTTTTCAAAATTACCCTCCATAACTAATCCGTCAACAACAAAAATTGGATTTTGGCCAAACTGAATTGAGTTATTGCCCCTGATTTTTATTTGTGCAGAACCAGCAGGGTTTGCATTTTGCTGAATGTAAACACCGGCAAGACGGCCCTGTAAACCCGCCACAACATTTGGCGTAGGTGTTTCTTTTAATTTTTCGCCCGATATACTGCTTATAGCGCCGGTAAGATCTGTCCTTTTTACTGAGGCTCCTACTAATACTATCTCATCAAGTTCGCTGGCACTTGCCTTAAGTGTAACATTAATTACAGTTGAATTGTTCACCTCAATCGATTGCGAAACGAAGCCAATAAAACTAATCTGGAGCACAGATCCGGGAGCTACGTTTGGGATGGAATAATTACCATCTATATCGGTAGAAACTACGTTTTGTGTACCTTTTACCAATACACTGGCACCCGGTAAAGGCAGGTTTTCGTTATCGGTAACTTTACCGGTAACGGTCTGGGAATAGAGTGATCCCGCACACATCATTACAATTAACAAGCACAAGTATCGTATTACATTTCTCATAATTGATTTTTTTTGTTAATAA
>Ga0247815_10000550_pt1 | contig 29434 bp, 40 predicted proteins | sample UWRJL194509B1_FD_181014 | JGI IMG/M metagenome (GOLD analysis project Ga0247815, IMG submission 181014) | Plant litter microbial communities from Arlington Agricultural Research Station in Wisconsin, United States - UWRJ-L194-509B-1 | ecosystem: Environmental > Terrestrial > Plant litter >...
AATGTCGCTGCCGTGACGAACACCACCGTCCGCATAGATCTCCATCCGCTCGATGACCTCCGGTGCGTTTTTGTGTATGTCGAGCAGAATCTCAACAGCAGTGGGAGCAGTCTCGAGGAGACGGCCACCGTGGTTGCTGATGTAGATCGACTTGAACCCGAGCTCCATGCAAAGTTTGGCATCCTCCCAGGAGATGATTCCTATTCGGACGAATGATGTTAGTGGCGCGGAGAGAAAGGGACAATGTGTTCACCCTTCGGAATGATTGGAAGCTTGGTCAACTGTTGAAAGCCACGGGCGGTGCGGAGCTAAACCCAAATGGTTAGAATGAGGTTTGCACTACGCCTCTGTAACTTACGCTACGGTCGGTCGAGTACTCCGAGTCGGCGCTGGTATCCGGCACCCCCATGCGCAGTGAGCGAGTCCGCAGACCCTGCTGGCTGGGGTTGTCCAGTGTCAAGAAGATCGCATGGAACCCATTTGCCTCAGCTTCGGCCACATCGCTCAAAAACCGGGTGTGGTTAGACCACGGGTAGACCTGCAAAGACGCCGATCAGTAACTGACAGAGTGCGCACGCGAGAGAGTGAAAGACTATACACGAACCTGGCGGAACAGGGTCTGATTGTCAAGTTTGGCTTCCGCAATCTCTGCAGTGGTCTTGACCGTGAGGATGGAGGGCTGTGTGTTGCCGAACGACTAGTCAGCGGCTGAGTGCGGTGGCGCCGATCGCGGATACGCACAGAGTACATGATACCCTGCTTTCCGGCACCATGAACCAGATTGAGCTCGGCGTTCTTTGGGTCGGTGTAACCACTGTAACCGGCTGGCGCGATGAAGAATGGCGCGTCCTACAGGCGTTGCTAACGTGAGTCGTGGCCTAGCCGCTACGCTAGGCTGACGCACAAATTTCACACCCTGAAGGGTCTGTGCGATGCTGACGTTCCCAACGTCACGACCGTAGTGCATGTGAGGTCGAAGCTTGACGTGCTTCCAGATGTCGAGGTTGGCCTGGTAAGCTTTGAAAGGTGATCAGTTTGGCAACGAGCTAAAGCGGAAAAAGGGGCGCACAGTACTCGTCGAGAACACCGGTGCGGATGTATGCTGGCAGTCGCGAAAGTTATCACCGGAGCCGTTAGAAAGCATATGCGCGTAGGAGCATCGGTTTGGTCAGTCTCAGGCCACAACCGACGTGGATATCAACATACAATATTCGCGCTTGCCCAGGTAATTCTTCACACCAATCTGCATGTCGTGAAGGTTGAAGATGTCCGCGAGCGGTGGTCTAACTCCAGCGGACCAACTACTGGTGTCCAAACCGCTATCCGGGAGACCCTCTGTGTCAATCTCGACAGCGTAGACGACGGAGCCGTAGACGACCGCAGCGACGGCGGCACGAAGGAGTGTGAAAGAATGCATGGTTAACGAGAGAGTAAAAGACGGCGGAGCTTCTCAGACTGTGGAGCTTCTCAAATGTCGGACGAAACGACGAACGGGAGAACCTTAGGGGAGGCGATGGGCTGCCTAAATACTTAGAGAGAGGTGACGGCAATTGACGACGAGGCCGCCACATGACTTGTTGATCTGACGTACCGCATCTGACGGTCGCAACATGGCGAGCAGTGCCACGAGCGCGCGATTGAGCACATCTTGGTACCACAAGAAGATCGGGGATGGCCAAACAATACGACGGCAAGGATCGTCTGGAATCCGGTGGCCCAGAAGAATGAGGAGCAGAGAACAGGATCAACTTGCTCGCCAGGGTATCTTGTGGGGCAACTTCTTGTGGCAATGCGTTTTGATCTGACAAGCGGTTTTAACAGATCCCACGTTTGTCTCTGATTAGTGATAGTGACAGGAGGCTTCCGTCAGATAATGAGCATAGTATGAAGAATCAGCGTGCGGAGAAACCAGCAGCGAGTTCAAGATATTCGCAGCAATCTCATGCTGAGATGACCAAAGATCCTCCCGATGGAGTGAGTTGACGAGATCAAGGTGCAACCCAGGTTCCAAGTCCGCACGCGTCGGCGTTTTCTTCCCCTGCCACCATGAGCCCTGACGATACGCGAACCTGCCCGAAATCATGCGCGCCAGTCTATCAGCACGGTACGATTAGATGACTGATGCACGCTGCATTGTGCAGGATACGGAGCTGGATGTCGTAGGTGCCGGCAACACCGAGGTGCGCGTCATGCCCTTTCATCGTCAGGGTTTTGACGTGCTATCAAACTGGCTCAGAACACATATTTTGATGATGATGACGCGATTCATCCTTCGAAGCCGCGGCGGCCTGGTGTATCTGGTTCCCCCGTCAGTGCCAAGGACATCGACACTAGCAGCTCCATGGATCCCAATGACGCCGCTGCCCACTTCAAACATGCAGAGAAACACGGCGCGCGCCGTTGGAGAACGAGATGCGAATGTCCGCGAATGATTCCGGACGAGGGGTCGATTTCCTGCGGAGCCGCATAGTACGACAGATCCGGGTTGGAAAAGAAGCCAGTCTCAAGGTTACGCACGGCCAAACGCAGTGTGAAAGTATTCCTGGGCGGGATCTTCGCGGTGTTGAACAGAAAGACGAATTTGGTGTGGGGTGCGAGGGGGCCTGGCATGATGTGGCCTTGCGGTGTATTCGGTCGGCGTGGCCCGGTGGCTTTTGCCAAGTGCGCCGCCTTTGTCTTTTGTTGACAAGCGCCTGATTATTGTACAGAACTCGTCACACTGTAATATAACAGCGGTTATCTACGGTTATTTACGTGTCGCCCGTGATGAGCACCTGGAGCTGTTTAAACAAAGAGGCGACCTCTGGCTGAGTGACATCGAGCTGTTGAACCGAGAGACCATCGCGCATGTGCTCCTCATTCGTCGATCCAGCCAGCGGCGTGACACCCACGCTCTGCGCAAGTTTATACACGACCTGTGCTGGGGTGCAGTTCAACGCTTTGGCGATCGAGGTGACGTTGGGATTGGCGAGGAGACGAGGAGATCCCGTGAGCGACCAGAAACTCCTACGAGGACGATTGAGCGAAATATGCCTCGAATGGAACCTGATGTCTCACTGGAATACGATCCCGTTCTGTCTGCAGTAGGTCGCAACCGCGCGACTCCAATCGTTGTTCTCGTGCCAGCGATTCTGCACCACATCACAGCGTTCGCCAGACTCATGCAATGCCTTCAGAATATCTATGTCATAAACGTTGCTTACGCCGATCATCTTCACTTTGCCTGAAGATCGTAGATTCGCGAGGACGCGCCATGCTTCAAGAGTCTCCTCAAGAGTCTGAAAAGGCGAATGCAGAAGGTAGCTGTCGATTGTGTCTGTGCGCAAGTTCCGTTGAGAAGAGGCAAAAGATTGGGAAATCCGGTCGGGTATAGAAGCCTTGCGGTCGTAAGGGATGGGCTTGGAGAGGTCGTGGCCACCGAGTGGAGTGAACCTGCGACCCAAACCAACCGACGCATGTTGTTCAAGCCAGCACAACGACAAAGCTTCATGCCACAGCAGCGTACTTGGTTTGAATCCAGATTTCGGCGCGCTTTACGATGCCTCCCTCGTAGAGAGCGTGAAGCGCATCGCCAACAAGCTCCTCACGGTAATGCTTTGGCTGGCCAGCAGTGTCGATAGAGCGAAATCCAGCCTTGAAAGCAGCCACTACGAGACGTGTAGTTTCTTCTTTCTTCCAAGCGGTGCCGTAGATAATGCTTCCAATAGAAGCCATGAAGGTCGAGGAGTAACGAGAGGCAGAGTGACGTTCGAAGCCCGCGCGCCACTCTTCGTCTTCTTCTTTCTCGCTGGCATGCAAGGTACGCGCGCGCCAATTACAAACAGCCCTTGCTCACCACCTCCCAGGCTTCAACAGATACTATCCACCTGACTATGACGGCGAGAAACATGGCTCCCTAAATTCATACCACGGTAAGAGCCATGCGCCACGGCAACGTGCAGCTCAGAGCAGGAGTGCTGACATGTAATACTCACAGGCAAACACGCTCTCGGCGTCCGCGCACGGAAACTGGACCAAGGTATCTTAATCGTGCGCTTCGAGCTGCCATTCAACATTTGGTGCGGTCACTGCAACGGCCACATCGGTATGGGCGTGCGCTACAATGCCGAGAAGCGCAAGATTGGGTCATACTACACTACGCCCATCTTCGCCTTCCGCTGCAAGTGCCACCTGTGCAGCGGCTGGTTTGAGATTCAGACCGACCCAAAGAACACTCGCTACGTCGTGACCGAGGGTGCGAGACAACAAGCCCAGGACTGGGACCCCGAGGAGAATGGTGGTCATGCCGTCGTTGAGGATGACCCTACCAAGAAGCCAGTCCTGGATGCACTTGCTACACTTGAGAAGACAGTGGAAAAGGACGTGTTGGTCAAGACCGTAATGGCTCCGCGACTAGAGCAGCTCCAGGACCAGGCAGATAAGATGCGTGCGGATCCTTATGCGCATTCGCAGCGCGTCAGGAAACAGTTTCGAGCAGAGAAGAAGACAGAAGCCGAGAGGAGGAGACAGGATGATGCCTTCAGAGACAAGTATGGTCTATCCGAGGACCTTGCACTTGAGCGGGAAACGGATGCAACGCGCGAGTCAGCTCGTGAAGAACTACAGCGCGAGCGCGACCTGAGGAAAGCTATACCGCCACCTTTGGCCAGCATACGAACTAAGGCGTCTTCTGGAGCCAAATCATCGGTCGCTGCGGGTCTCAAGGCCACGTTGTTGCGCAACACCTTCTCCAAATCCGCGCGGTCGAAGCCGTCGCTGGCCTCAGCTTCATCCTCATCGAAGCCTCTCATCACTCGCAAATAGCATCACCATCACTCGCATTGTACAATATTCGCATCTGCTTTAGGCCTTCACGTTCAGGTTACATCAATCGCATTTGATTCTTTGATAACGGCCGCTTTTCTGCAGACCTCTACCTGATGGTTCGGCCACATTTATTCTCTGTTTAGTACTGAGACGACGCCGCGACACTGTAGCCACCGCTAGACCAAAAGGCTCGATACGATACCCATCTTGAATGTGAGGTACTAACTACACCTCAGTAGACATCACGCTTGGCGTAGCCTGGGTTGGACGATTGGACAAGGAGGAGACCGCCACGGACAACCGAATCAACCTTGAGCTCAAGGCTCGAGATTGCGAGATCTTCAGCTTTGTCTCCCACCGACCATAAAGAGAGCACCACGGTGTTCTTGCCGTGGTAGTTGAGCACGCCCTCGTGCACAGGGAAGACTTTCTGTGGCCCGATGTTGGCGTGGTAGCGGCCCATTTGCCCTGCAATTAATCAGTACACTGTGAAAGAAGATGTTCAGTGTCACTCACAGCCATTGACGAAGAGCATTACACGCGTCGAAGCGCCGCCGGAGAAGACGAACGAGAGCGCAACATCATGGCCGAGGGGAACGTTGAGATCGAAACTCGTGCGGAAGAAGCCGACACCGGGTGTGGTAAGCCCTTGGAACGGTGTCCGGCTTTCCCATGAGGCATCGCTGAAACCAGGGAGATGCCAGCCCGCACGCTCTCCGTATAGACCGCCCTCGTTTAGCAAACCGCGAACCTTGTCAGGATACCCCGTTTCGCCGCCAAGATTCCCTTGAACCTTCCAACTCGAGCTGCATCAACCGCAAGAGGGCAGTGTTTTAGCAAGTAAACAGTGAGGTTGACTGCTGACGTACAACTTTGCGCCTCCGACGAGCTCGTAACCGACGATACCACGAGCTTGCCTGAGCCCACCTGGTCCCGAGTTTTGGTTTAGTCCCGTGTTGTCCTTGAGCACAGTGACCACGTTATCCTCCCCGGCTACAAGTGCACCTTCTGGGAATGTGAATGTGCCGTTCTTCACGTCCGTGTCCGTGCTGGTAACCGACGTCAGGCTGCCCCAAATACACCGAGTTCAGATAGACCGCCGCCGCAAACGCCTGACCGCCATTCACACCGAGAGATACTCCAGTTTCGGTGCCTTCGGCAGTGAAGTGTCCCCGCCAAAGGACATTGCCGATGGGGAATCCGTAGTCCTGTTCGCCAAGGAGAGCAGGCCCGTCGCGAGCGTAAACGGGGAAGGTGAGGTACGACGACGTCTTGTTGGCGACGAGCCAGCGCGAATCATCGTAGTCGGCTGCGATTTCAGGGAGCGAGTTCTTGTACTTCCATTGTGAGAGTGCTGGTGGCGCAAACTTGAGCGCGAGGTCGCTGGGTCCAGGGAGTGTAGCGGACCATGCGCCGAGGGTATCTTTCTTGGCAATGACGGGTAGGCCGTTCCAAATTATGATCGGAAGCGGCGTTGTCAGGCCGTAAACGCGAAGAGGAGTGGAAGAGTTTGTGTCGCCAGTGAGAGTCAAGAGCGGGCCGAGTAGAGTCGCGCTACGGACGAGTGTTGGACCAGAGACGATGATGGTCGAGTTGCTGCCGATCTCTGCGCTCTGGCCATTTGAGCCGCTTCCAGCAAGTACGGGGCTCCAGAATGTACGCGCAGTACGGATGTCGAGGGCGAGAATTTTTGTTGAACCACAAGTCACGATGGCACGACCCTCCGCGAGCGTGAAAGATACGACGACACCGTACTGCGGAATACTTTATGAGTCGATGAGCGAGTTTCCGCCATGGCGACGTACATCTGTAGCTTGTGTCGCAATGGTGAAATCCCCCGCAGAAGCTGAGCAAGTCTTGGGTCCAACAAGGGCAAGCTCAAACGCCGAATCTGCGTTAAGTTTTCCGTACACGACCAGCCAATCAACCTTATCGATGGTCGTGCTCAGCAACACTGACGGTGTTGAATAGAGGACGTGAGTGGTGCCGAACTTGTAGTCTACCACTATGACGCGGGAGTCGCGGCTGAGCAAGACAACCTGAGCATCGTTAAGCTGGGGGATCGTGATCGGTCCTTGGCTTGTCTTCGCGTTCAGTTTGAAAGGTACAGTCGCGCTGATGTTGAAAAGAGCGTGTTTCAGTTGGAAGAAGATGGAGTCTCAGCCAATAAACGCACGTAGAAGAGGACTTGTTATGACGTGCGATGTAGAATGTTGACTCGGCTTGGTAATTGATCAGCTCAGCGACAGCGACTTGATCGGTGCTGGTGAGTGTGGTGACCTCGGGAGCTTGTAAACGTCAGCTGCCACCCGCGATGCTCATAAAGTGCACGAACCAAAAGTTGTCTGGCGGAAGTCCTTTGCACTCCGAAGGAAGAGACCCATAAGTTTAACCTCGTTATACTTTTCGGTGAGAACACGATTTTCCTGGATGGAAGCCGCGTAGTCGTACTGAAAACAGATGAGCGCAGGCTATACGCAAAGGATGACCGCAAAGCCTCACAGAGGTGTATACGACGGGCTGGATGATACGGTCAGTGATTGATTATACATCGACGCTAAGTGACATACTGCGGCAATGCCTCCCCAATTTGTACCACCGTAGTACATACTGCGTGACGTGAGCACTCCTGCTGAACTCGGCGACGCTGCGCCTCTGTTGGACGCACTAGATGTTTTGAAGGCGAGCATTTTGTGACCACAAAGACTGATAGAACAAACGAACAAAATCCGCGCCTTGCTTGGTTGCCTGAGTAGTCGTGAGTAACATGCGTGGATATCGAGAGAGCGGGGCTGGCGCATACACGACACGCCTGGTAGCTACTTGTCGAGCCCCACGGATCGAACCAACCTCCAACAAACTCTGGTGAGTATAGTGGGAGGTCGAGTGCACCACTCGAGTTCTTGAATTCGTTATACTAAGCAATTTGTGTCAGTGCAGGGCTATGCGAGCGGAAATGCAACTCACATTCGTGACTACATCCGCCCAACCGGCATTGCAGCCATTTCCCGGATATGAGTCAATGCCCCAGATGTCAACTTTGCCTGCGCCTGTAGCGTAGGTGATAGCGCGAAGGCCTTTATTGTTGTGAGTCGTGGGGATCACAACGCCGTTCGCACGAAGGACGTCTTGCAGCAGCTGCATATAGGCTGCACGCGTGGCACCCTGCGATGTGTAAGTTTCGAGAATTACACGAACGGTTCGTTCTCACGTTATCGAACTCTGTGTAGAGAAAGAGTGTGCAAGTAAATTGTTGTCAGCAAGCCATCGTTCGGATGCATTTGCGAGGGAGGGACGCACCATTCTCGACCTGGGTGAGCACCACGGAACCACCGTTCGTGATTTGGTTGCGAGCAATCACCTTCGCGAACTCGGTCCAGTATGGCTTCCACGCTTCAGTGAATGTCGTGGAGTTGGTGCGGGGCTAACAGAAAGGTCAGAATGGTTGTTATTCGAATTGCTGATTGGCTCACTGTGCCCTCCAATGTAAGCAGCCACGAAGGCAGACCACCACCTAAAAACGCATCAGCTTTATTTAGACCCTTACAGGGTCATAGACTTACCGGTGACCTCTGCATTGACGTACGGCCCAGGTCTCGCCACCACCAACAAGCCTGCACGCTGGGCCTCTTTGTATGCAAACTCCATATCACGCAGTCCTTCGAAGTCAATGACACCCGGAGCAGGATTCTGCATGCCGGGCATCGAGTAAATGGACACGCTGTTGAGGCCTCCTGCTGCCATTTTCTGGAAAACGTCTCTCCACAACGAGCGACTCTGCCGAGGATGGTATAAGGGCTACGGGTCGGAAGGTACATGGAACCGTCACGTAGAGGACGTACGGGCAGACGCCACGGGTGGAACTCGCCGCCCTGGAGGAAGATGCGCTGGCCCTGAACCGAGAGCGAGAACGCGTCCCATGTTACAGCGGTTGTGTAGCCATTGTCAACAGCACGCGCGCCAAGTGCGCTCAACGCCAGTAATGCGGATGCCCTGTACAGACGCATCGTAACGAGTCCAGACGAGACGAAGAGGGTGCCAGGTCAGGAGATCGTGAATTCGTGACGCGAAATTTGGGGGTTTTGAGGACGCCCCGTTGTGCGCTGGATTCTGGTGGAAACATTGGCCGCCGCGGTCCGGTGCGGCCTCGCGCACCGTCATGGCCGTATTGGACAAATCTCGGAGCGTCGATCGTACGAGTGCACGGGCCCACGGGGTCATGATGACACTGGTCAGCGAAGCGTGGGCTGGGGCCAGCTGACCAGAGCTTCTCGCGGAGGTGATGCCGCCATGTGGATCACTCAGCGGAGCACCAAACTCGTGCAAACTCAGACAGGGTGCGTCGGGTTCTATGTGAGTGTCAAAGTTATGTTGATCAGCTCTACTGTACAGGCGTTTGGGACACACGATACCGAGTCCTAACGAGGTAACAAGACCAGATGTCTTGGGGCGAGAGATGGAAGGAATCAAACGAAAAGCCAGCGTCCGCGTCCTTCGGCCCATGTGCCGAGCTCAGTGGCAGGCGTTGTCTCGAACAACTTGCTCAGCTCGCCACGGTTTTCGCTCTCCGGAGGAGTATAGTTGCCCTCGTAGTACGGCGATAGAACACCAAGGCCGCTACCACCAACAGCCGTCACATACGGTTCGAACCCTGCGGACCCGAGTGCCTCACGGAGGGCGGCGAGCGACTCATCGATGAAGGCTGGACAGAAGTTTCAGTTGCAATACAATGACTAAATTCAACGGAAAAAGCTCACAATCGGGAATTAGGGTGACCGCGCATCCGCCTCCACCCGCACCGGTCAGCTTTGTCGACAGCTCGAATGGCTTCTCCTTGGTTACTTCCAGAATCCGCTCCAACGACGGATGCGACACGCCCAAAGTCCTCAAATGCCCGTGATTCTCCTCAATGAGCTTCGCCAGGGCCCACAGCAACTTCTCGCGCGGCAGCTCCGGGTCCGCCAACGCGCGCTGCGCCTCCTCCGCGATACTCTGGATCTTGCCCAGAATCTCCTCCACATGCTCAGGCTCCTCGGCCTTCTTCCGCGCGACACCCGCAACGAGGCTTTTCGTATCCCGCCCGACGCGCGAGTCGGTCAACAGGAACCGCAGACGCTGGAAGCCGGTAATGGGTACCATACCGGCCGTACGGCCGTACCCGCCACGCGAGTACGCGAGCGCGCCGCCAAAGACTGCGACGGCGTTGTCGATGCCGGATGGGGTTCCATGGAGCACCTTTTCGGCGACGAATGCCCAATTGTTGACTTCCTTGGCGGCATCATTCGGAATGGCACGTCGACCAGCGTGCGAAACGTGGATATGGTCCGGTGTGGCTCGCGGCTGTGGCGGGATAGTGATGCGTTGGTGGTGTAGCAGCAGGGCAGTCGCGACACATGTGGAATAGGATGCGGACGAGCCGAGGCCAGCGCCTATGGGCAACGCCGACCGTGCAGTGAAGGAGAACGAAGGTCTGAGCGAAGAGTCAGTGACAGCAATACAGGAAGCGAAAGTTCGCACTTCTCGTTGCCATGCTGCATCGACATGTAAAGGTAGAGGAACGCGATGACAGCCTCGCGTACGCGCCTTTGCTCGGGCGACGAGATCTTTTCCGGAATGGATGTTGCAGTTATCGCGTCTACGAGTGTTGTGTCGAGCACGGCTGGGTGTTCTTCACCGATTGACACGCGAGTTACAGCCGACCACGGCAGGTCGGTCTCCAGGTTCCACTCGTGGGAGAAATGACCAGGCATGTCGGGCAAACTGAGGGCAAGCTTACCGTCGTTGCGCGGCGTCGTAAGACCATAGCAGCGCAGGTCGACGGAGGCAGCAATGGCGGTCACGCCGTGTACGACAGCGTGCTCGCCGAACAAGATGACCTTTCCGGGTGCCGAGACGAACCACTCGCGGGTCTCCTTGATGCGCGGGAGCCCGACGCTCACTGGCACAGGTGTATCGCCAGGCAACGGCGCGCGGAAATACTGCGAACCCGACTTCTCATCTGCGTTCAGCACGATCGCACCAGAGTCGAACAGCGCGTGCTCGAGGTCGTCCACAAGGTCGTCGACATCTTCGATGCCGACACACAGCCGAATGAGATCCTCTGGCAAACCGCGTGCGGCGCGAACCTTGGGGTCGATGCTGGCATGGCTCATCGCACAGGGCATGCTGATGAGCGAGTTGACCGCACCGAACGAGACTGATATACCCCAGAGCCGTGTGGCACCGACAATCTTCTCGCTTAGGGACTTGTCGCCGGTGATGAAACTGAGCACTGCACCAGGGCCAGATGCGATCCGCTCGTGCAGTTCCCTGCCTGGGTGGTTGACCAAGCCGGGATAATACACCGTGAAGCCAAGCCGCTGGAGGAAGTGCGCGACCTTCATGGCGCTTGACTGCTGGCGGTCCATGCGGATAGCAAGAGTCTTGGTGCCCCGTAACAGGAGGAATGAATCGAAAGGCGTGAGAGCGTTTCCGACAGCGTTGATCACGAACCCTAGATCCTTGCTGAGATCGTCGCGGTTGCACGCAATAATGCCGGCCATGAGGTCGTGATGGCCCGAGAGATATTTAGTGCCCGAGTCGTAGACGATATCAGCGCCGAGCTCGAGCGGTCGCTGGAGGTACGGGCTCATCATGGTGTTGTCAACCACGATAATTGCGTTTTGAGCCTTCTCCCTGACATTAGTGATGATTGCAGGGAGATCTGCGATCTTGAGGAGAGGGTTTGTGGGAGTTTCGATCAAGACCATGGCGGTCTTGTCACCGAGCACGGGTACAATGGAGCCAGCGAGAGTGGTGTCAACATGATGCACGATAATGCCGGTATGCTTTCGCATGTACTCGAGCAGACGATTGGTGCCGCCGTAAAGGTCATCGCCGGTGATGACCTCGTCACCAGACTTGAGAAGACGTGTGATTACGTCCAAAGCCGCCATGCCAGACGAAACAGCAAAGGCGTGCTTTGCTGTATACATTTTGGCGAGGTGGTGCACGAGATGGCTCCGAGTTGGGTTTCCTGAACGAGAATAGTCGTATTCGCCTGCAACGCCTTTGAATGTGGCAGTCTGGTAGATCGGCACACTGCTCGACCCATGCTGGTCTTTCTGTGCAGGGTTGTCTACTGTGGCACAGATGGTCGAGAAGTGGTACGGCCGCCTGCCGCGCACTGGTGAGTCTTCGTTCGCAGGTGTGAGCAATCCATGCTGCGAGAACTGCTTGGCCGCTGAGCGCGAGGAGGAGGGGTCTGGCGGGGCCGACATGAAAGTACGAGAGCAAGAAACGCGAGATGGCGCGATCGGTCCAACCCTGCCGATTCGGACAGTGTGACTATCCTAACGTCACGCGTATGCCGCAAGGCACACCCCGCAAATGAACCTTCGGCTAAAACGCACACACCGTGTCAAATGAATATTGCTTGGTTTAGCGGGAGTAAACAACCGAGACAAGTGTTCAGCGACAAGTTGACGCTTTGACCACAAGATGTCTGGCTCCAACCTGCATGCTCTAACCAGTAGCTCTGATTCTGTGCGACGTGGACAATATAGCAGTCACATCATAGCAGATTTCCACTTTGTATTCCAATCCGGCACTGAAATCCTCAAGGCACTCCGGTTTGGGCTCAGGTTCGGAAGGGTTCTGCTTGCGATCAACTGGACACGCGGTAAGCCAACTCCGGTGTGCCAAGCCCGCCCCCACCTAAGCGATGATGGCATAACCAGCCCTCGTTGCCTTCCGTCATGTTCTCGACCGCTGTGCGTGGCCTCATCGTTTGTTGCGACGCCCAGTTGACCTGACCTGTGCGCACGAAGGTTTGGGGCGTAAAGCGCCCATCCATGACAATTCTAGCACGGATCCTGGCGCTTTTCGCACTCGCTTCCTCCGTCTGCATGGCACAGCAACTACATACTGCCAAAGTACTCATCTTCTCCAAGACTGCAGAGTATGTGCTTTTGTCTTGCACTTCATAATGATTATTTTAACTTGTGGCATAGGTTTCGCCACGAGTCAATTCCCGCTGCGACTGATGCGCTAGTCACCGCAGGAGACGCACACGACATCCAATTCGACCCAACGGAGGACAGCTCCGCTTTCTCAGACGAGAACCTCGCACAGTACGATGCCATACTGTTCCTGATGAACACCAAGGAAGTGTTAAATTCAGACCAAACGGGCGCGCTGGGCCGCTACCTCGCTCACGGCGGCAACTTTATCGCGATCCACAGCGCTAGCGATGCACTTTTAACGACTCCGATATACGAGCAAGCTGTAGGTGCCTACTTTGATCACCATGCCGACTTGCAGAATGCGGTACGCGTGAGACGGCGCTGAGACGTTTGCGCTTGCGTCTTGCTGACATGTGTGATGTGTCGCGCGCATAGACCGTAACGGTCGTGGACAAGAATCATCCGAGCACGTCATCTCTGCCAGAACGCTGGCCAGTATACGACGAGATGTAAGTTCTCCCTGTGATAGGTTCTAGAGGTCATGCAGCTGAAACGGCTGCAGCTACTTCTTCAAGTCAAATCCACGAGATCTCGGCGCCACAGTCCTCTTGTCGGTCGACGAATCGACGTATACGGATCAAGAGACCGACTATATAGACGTACAGGGATCACCTCATCCGCTATCCTGGTCCCAGGAGCGCATCGCAGTAGACGATGATGCCCCGCGCATCGGTCGCAGCTGGTACACCTCGCTAGGACACGAGGTATCCATCTGGTCGGACGAGACGTTCATGAGCCACGTTATGGGTGGTATAACTTGGACGCTTGCGTCGGGGACGACGCGGGCATTCGACTTTGAGGCAACGGTCGGTAACTTACCCTCCGGGTCACCATCTGGTACGGCCAACGGCCGCCCGACTGGCTCAGCTTCAATAACAGGGGGCACTGCAAAGCCATCAGCGAGTCCACCTGGAGACTCGTCGTCGTCACGAGCTGTCGTCTGTGGTCTCGCATTATCAGTTGGCGCAGCCGTTGCATTTATGGCAATATAACTCCAACACGAGCATTATGCGTCGCCGGACTGTACACTATGATCTACACGGACAATATGATAAGATTAGCTCTTAACTTTACGCGTTCGATCTCTGATGGTAGTGTGGGGTTGAACGATGGTGCTACTTCTGCTGCTAACATGGACAAGTAACAGTGGGGCGTCGTCCTAAGACTGCTACTTCCACCATCTCCGTCTTCGTAGCCATGATGAGAGTACTTTCAGAAGGTTTGGGACCGCATTTTGGTGACGTAGTGAATTTGGAGTGCCGAGCGTGTGTTCAAGCCCTCGCCACCTGTCCCACCTGAAGTTCATGCGGACCGCCTCTGGTTATCCCTGTCGTCTTGATACAACAACGAACGTCAAAGGCCGTTCTCTGTGACTGCTTGAGAGTGGTGATCACATTGGCACTCCGGCTGATAAACGCCGAGGACTTTGACAGTTGGGTCCTGCATGTGGCGCAGTATCGCCTCGTCGCGCGCCGCCAGCATTGCGTTGTGTTCAGCAAGCGGCTCAGGGTTTGGCTCCTCGCTGGCGCGCCATGGGGGCACATATTCGGTCGCCCATTCCGTTGGCTCGTCATCGGCACGCGCAAGAACTATGGGTGCGCTGGAGTTACTGAGGTGGAGTGTGTACTCGGGTTGGAGGGTGATGAACGTGGCACGACTATTTGGTTGATAGGTGAGCCGCTCCTCGTCGGAAGAACAGGACCGTAGGTCGTCGAGTATGTCGAGTATGTCGCGAATGTTGTACCTTCGCCCGTCACCTTCGGTTGAGGTAGGGTCAACCAAGTGAAGTGGATCTGGCATGTCGAGATGAGGGAATGCTACGCGCCACAACGCTCGGATCTCCGATGAGCAAAACCCAAACGCCGCGTCCGCAGCGGTTGACTCAGTCAAATCCTCAGTCAGTTCGCGGAACTGGCGTTGATTGAACCATGGCAAAGGTTCGTCGGTAGGGAGATCTCTGCCGAAGAAGTATGACCGCCATAAGAGGTCGCAGTCCATAAGATAAAACAGTCTTTCGATGATACGGTCGTACGTCACGCTCTCAATGAGCGCACTGCGTTCTGCAGATAGCCCTTCGAAAGGCGCGGTGTAGTTGTCCACCGTGATCATGACGCAGATGCGCAGCCTTAGCAGCCGGTTCTGGCAACGAGTCAGTCATTGCTGCGCCGAATATATGGGCACAACGAACCATAAACGCCCATGCTGAATCAATTTCATCCAAATTTGGGCCGTATAGTGGATGGAGGAGCCCGTGGTACCGCGCTGCAGTGCGACATAATTCTCTATCCATGAACGCGTTACAATGGTCCAAGATGGCCTCCTCGGAGTCACCATCTGATAAAATCAGCTTCGAGAGGTCGAGCGATATGACCAGCAGTCCACGTCGTCCATCAACATCCCGGAGCGACGTGGGAATTTCGATCGACTTGAGGTCGACAGTAGAGAAGAAATCATCGTCGATTTCGTCCTCAAGATTGACATAGGCCTCCAACATGGATAGCAATGCCGTTTTGCCAAAGCCGGGTGGTCTACGGATGACTACGTTGCGGCGGGACGAGTGCAGTTTCATGGGCGGAGCGAAGGACGTCTTATCGACTATGAGCGCACCCGGCGTAGAGCGCATTCGACAGAAGTCAGTCTCTTCGTCAGACTGAATACGATACTACGGGTAAACCAGATAGTTCAGAGTGGTACGCGGCCGCATTCTAAAAACAAACTCACTCCGTTGAAGGGGCCACATTTGTGTGCGACGGCCGAGCCGACCTGGTGCGAACGAAAGAATTCGGTGGGGGTATGCGGCCCTATGGGTGCCGTATTGGCTTACGTAGAACATCGCGCGAACTTCGAAGTTGACTTACCAAGTCGGGGTTTGTTTTCAATAACCAGGTGCAACGCGGCCTTGCTCTCTGTGAACGGCAAGACACTACAAACCAGATCGCTGCGCTGATAATGTTTCGCAGACTGAGGCGCGGGTGGAGTAAAGTGTAGCTTGCGTTTCGGTAGCGTCGTCATATTCACTAGCCACGCAATATCGCCAGGTGTGGTCTGGCATGCGCATTCAGACCGGTCATGATAATTCTCGACGCAGTCAAGAAGGTCTCCGATGGTTAGGTCAAGCGGGAAGGCGGCCGAATAAGCATGATTTAAAGTGTGGCCGTCGAGAAGGCATGTAAGTTGGACGGTCGACATATTGGAGAGTAAGAGGATAAGAGCGGAGCGGAGTCGGAGTTGCGTGTAGTCATCATTTGGATCCGCCTAGCGCCGGGTGTGTGGCGAAACCTCAACGGTGTGATTCAAACCCTGCAATTTCATTGCCCCACTCATCATCTACGACAAAATTAGACAGAAAATCTTAAGAAGCGCTCATTGATGGCTAGTAAGACCGCAACAGCCCTTTGGCGAGCATGAGCCTGCCTGGCGAGCCTCTATGGCTGTAATACCTGCATCCGACCTCGAGAGACAGTGTATTTGCGCATCCTGCATATCGAACCTGTCCATTGTGTGCTCTGGAGAACATTTGGTACCAATTGGCTGCAAACTTGGACAACAACTTAGACAACACATACAGTACTACGACGCGTACAGTTCATCAGAGACGCTACGCATGCAGGAGGACGGTGCCAGTGGATACAAGGCTAAGAGCGACAAAAAAAGGGAGTTGGAAAGGCGAGCGCAGGAGTAGCACGCCAATAATGCAGTCGTAGACAGAGCGAACAAAATTCGCATTAAAACTAAGCGGAAAATGTGGTTCATGGCGAAGAGTAGACTCCGAGTCGTCAGTTCGGATCCATCTACGCCCCGACCAATCGCTGATACTAAAGTCGCCATCATTGCTACAAACGCAGATATACTTAATTGTGTCGCTGTTGTACTCATGCTCATTGCGGCGAGAGCGCTTGCTGAGTAGCTCGACTGATGGAACAAATGCCGCCGCTGTTGAAGGGATCAAGCCTTCGCAATGATCCAATCCAACGATAACGACACGGTCAGACTTTGAATCTCTGCGCGGAAACTGATGGAACGGCTTGTATGCGGCCACTCGGCGCACGTCTGGGTTCACCTATTGCGTGGGCATGCACCGAGTTGGACACGCCGGTGGGACTCCTGCGATTGATGAGAAGGCTCGCACATGTCCTCGTGAATCGCTGAAAGGTGATCACTGTGGCCAGGATTCAGCCGGATGAGTCCCGGGATGTCGACGGTTGGGTCCTCCGCAAGTAGGCGAAGCCTCTCGTCGCGATCCGCCAGCATGGCGTAATGCCGAGCAAGCGGCTCGGTGCTGGGCTTCTCGATGCGTCTGAGAGGCTCGCAATCAGGAGCCCACTCAGTAGGCTTGCCAACGCCGACGCGCGCGAGGATGAATACGTCAGAGTCGCCGAGCTGAAGTGTGTACTCGGGGTCAAGATTGATGAACGTTGCAGGAGCTTTCGGTCGGAATGCAATACGCTCCGCATCAGACTGGCAGGACTTGAGATCATCGAGAGTATCGAGGATATTGCGCATGCTGTACCGGCGCCCATCGTTCTCGGCCGCGCTGGGGTCGACCAGGCAGAGAGGATCAGACATACCGTTCAGCCGCGGGAACGCCACACGCCACAACGCTCGGATCTCCGACGCGGAAAACCCAAATGCTGCATCGGCAGCGGTTGATTCGGTCAGATCCACGGTCGATTCACGGAAGCGACGCTGGTTGAACCATGGCAAGGGCTCGCTTGGAGGCAGATCTCGGCCGACAAAGTATGACTGCCGCACAAAGCCGCCGCCTATGAGATCGACGAGATGCTGTACGATGCTGTGATACGTCACACGCTCAACGAGTATCCGGCGACCCGCGGCAAGCCCCTCGAAAGGTGTGGTGTAGTTGTCGATGGTGATTATGACATCTCTCTGTACGAGACCGAGTCGATGCTGGAAACGAGTTAGGCGTGACAGAACCCCAGCCAGTGGATCCATGGCTCACCACAAGCTCCTGAGCTGAAGCGACTTCCGGGAGCTCATGCCCTATCGGTTGCAGGAATTCGCGATATCGGTAGAGATCGTGACAGAGTTGATCGTTAAAGAATGCGTCGCAAAGGTCGAGCAGCGAGTGTTCGTCACTATCCTTTGGAAGTCTCAACTTTGCGAGGTCAAGCGAAAGGACTAGTAGCTGCTGCCGGTCATCGACGGGGATGATGTCAGGCAGGACTGCCGATGGAAAGAGACTGTCATCAATTCGTGCGTCGCAATCGACGTAGGCGGCCACCATAGACAGGAATGTAGTCTTGCCAAACCCCTGTGGCCGACGGATGACGAAGTGACGACATGACGAATGAAGCGCCGTGGCGGGGGCGAAAGACGTTTTGTCAACAAAGAGTGTGCCAGGCGTGTCGCACATTTGAACAAAGTTGGGCTCGTCCACGGGCTGAGTGCGAAACTAAGAATCGGCGGGAAAGTTCCGTTAGAACCGCTGTGCTCGCATAGAAAAGCACGTACTTGGTCAAATGGGCCACTTTTGTATGCAACGGCACTGCCGACTTGGTACGACCGCAGGAAATCCGCCTCGGATGCAGGACCTGGGAAAATTAAGTTTACGCAACACGTGGGATGGAACAAGACATACCAGAGCGTGGCGCCTGCTCAATGACGAGGTGGATGGCTGCGGAGGTCTTGACAACTCCCACGATGCTCCGAATCAAGTCAGCCCTCTCGCGACGCATTGTTGATGGGATGTTTGACGAGTCAAACTGGAGCTTTCTATACGGGTACTCAGTGAGGTTTGCAACCCAGGCGACTCCAGTCGAGGCGTTCTGACACTGGCAAGCAGATTGATCGTGGTAATTATCCACGCAGTCCAAAAGGTCGCCGATGGACAAGTCAAGTGGAAAGGTAAATGAGTAACGACCTTGCGAAATGTGGCCGTCGAGGATGCAGACAAGATGAATAGTCGACATAGTGGGGGTAGGAAGACAAGAACAGATTATGCGGAGTCGGAGTTGAGGTTGTAATTTGAAGCCGGTCAGTGCTCGGTCACGGAGCCATTGCTTTATACATGCGAGCATCACTGCCGTCATAACTTACCTTAAAATGGCGCATCTAATCGGGCTTCCGAGCTCGGTATGCGCATTTGTTCTCGCTTCACATGTCAAAGTGCGAGCAGAGGGACTATACGAGAAAGGCGAACAACAACGACGAACAACATGAAGAAATGAGCTGAGGGCAAACAGTGAACTGGCATGGTATGGATAAAATTGGCATTAGGGAAGAATATATATAGTAAAAACTGGGCAAAATTATCGTTCATGGTGGCCCCGAAGTAGTGTTACAACGGATGCGTCGACGCACTGACCGTCCGCTGCTGCTGCAATCACTGTCGCTGCTACACACGCCGATGTCCTCAGCAGTGTCACTCCCACGCTGAGCCTCATCTCCATCACTGCGAGAGCGCTTGTGGGAGCGCGGACTGCAATTGAGAGACGATGGAACGGAGGTCGGTGCTGTGGAAGCGCTTGAGCCTCTATGGTGATCAGACTCGATGAGGCTAGCACGGTCAGACTCGCAATTTTCGCGTGACAGAGATTTGTCCAGGTGACAGACAGTCGCATTGGCACTCGAGCCGGTGGATCCCAGGGATGTCGGCGGTCGGGTCCTGTATGTGACGGAGTAGCGCCTCGTCACGCGCCGCCAGCATTGCGTAGTGGTCGGCAAGTGGTTCAGGGATTGCCTCCCCGCTTGCGCGCCTTGGAGGGACGTATACGGGAGCCCAGTCTGTTGGTTCATCGTCGGTGCGCGCAAGGACTACGGGTATGTGGGAGTTGCTGGGATGAAATGTGTACTCGGGGTGAAGGGTGATGAACGCAGCGCGACCCTTTGGTTGAAAGGTGAGCCGCTTCTCGTCGGAAGAACAGGACCGCAGGTCGTCGAGTAAGTCGAGTATGTCGCGAATGCTGTATCTCCGTCCATCACCTTCGGTTGCTGTGGGGTCAACCATGTGCAGTGGGTCTGGCATGTTGTCGAGATGAGGGAATGCTACGCGCCACAACGCTCGGATCTCCGATGCGCAAAACCCAAACGCCGCATCAGCAACGCTCGAATCGGTCAAATCTGTGGTTCGCTTCCGGAATTCTCGTTGATTGAACCATGGTAGCGGCTCGCTCGGAGGCATCTCCCGGCCGACGAAGTAAGAGCGCCGTACGAGATTGCAAGCCATTAGACCGAAGAGGGGGACAATGATGCTGTGGTATGTCACGCGCTCGACTAGCGCACGACGATTCGCAGCAAGTCCTTCAAAAGGCGTGGTGTAGTTGTCGACTGCAATCATGACGGCGATGCGTAGCTCTTTCAACCGATCCTGCAGGCAAGTCAGTGACTGACGCGCTGAAGATTTGATCACGGTGCACCATGAACGACCAGGTTGAGCTGACTTGAGCGAATCTTGGGCCGTATGTCGGATGGAGAAGCCCGTGGTACTGCGCTGCAGTGCGACGGAGCTCTCTATTCATGAACGCATTGCAGTGGTTTAGAAGGGCCTCCTCTGAGTCCCCATCGGCGAAAGACAGCTTGGAGAGGTCGAGTGATAAAACCAACAGTGCATTTCGTCCGACCCGTGACTCCGGGTCGGCGGCTGGAAAGAGATCATCGTCGAGTTTCACCTCGAGATTGACGTAGGCTGCCAGCATAGACAGCAATGTCGTTTTGCCGAATCCGGGCGGTCGACGAAGGACGATGTTACGACAGGAAGAGTGCAGTTTCATGGGTGGGGCGAAGGTCGTCTTGTCGACCATGAGAGTACCCGGTGTGCAGCGCATCTCGAAGAAGTCAGTCTCCTCCCCAGACTGAATACGATACTACGATTTTATGGAGTAGGTCAGCATGGCCCTCAGCCTTATCTAAGAAACAAGCTCACTCCATTAAATGGACCACATTTGTGCGCGACGACCGAGCCGACCTGGTGCGAACGAAAGAATTCGGTGGGGACATGCGGTCCTGTAGTTTATATTAGCCTCTGAGAGGTATCGCGCAAGGTTGACTTACCGGTACGTGGCACATTTCTGATAATCAGGTGTAATGCGGCCGATTTCGTGATTGCTTCTGAGATGCTACCAATTGGATCGCTGCGCTGACAACGCTTCATAGACTGAAGCGCCAACGTTGCAAAGTCGAGTTTGTGCTCAGGCAGCGCCGCTAGATTTGCGACCCACGCCATGTCGCCGGGCGCGGTCTGGCATGTGCACTCAGACCAGTCATGATAGTTTTCGACACAATCCAGAAGGTCTCCGATGGTCAAGTCTATCGGGAAGGCGACGGAGTATGCATATTCTTGAGTATGGCCATCGAGAAGGCAAGTGAGTTGGATGGTCAACATGGCTGTGGCGGGAAGACAAGAACAGATCAGGCGGAGTCGGGGTCGCATATACCGTACTAGGGTCGCGATTTGATCCCAGTGTGTGGCAAACCTCGATGGTTTGACCTCAACCTCGCAAAGTCGTTGTCCCACTCATCATCTTCCACAAAGATTCGACAGAGATTTTAAAGAAGCGCGCTTTGACAGCTGGTGAGAGACAGTGTTCCTGCACATATGCATCCTGCATCTCAAATCCATTGTATTGCGTGCTTTGGACAGCATTGGAGACTTGGTTGCAAAATTGAGGACCAACATGAACAGCGCATACAACAACGCGTAGACTACGCCAAGACCGCAGAGACGCTACGTAAGTTTATGCAGGAGGACGGCGCCGACGGGTGCAAGGCTGAGAGCGACGAGAGCAAAGATCAGACTTTGCAGGATGGGCACAAGTACAGTGCACTATTGATAGGGTTGTAGACAGATAGAACAGGATCTGTAGTGAAGACTAAACAAGAATCGTGGTTCATGGCGAACCCGGAGTGGAGTCAGGTCGGAACCGTCTACGCACCGACCGCTCGCTGCTGCTGTGGTCACTGTCGCTGATATACGTGCTGAAGTCTTCAGCTGTGCTGTTGTGGCACTCCTCATCATCGCTGCGAGAGCGCTTGCTGGAGCAGCTCGACTGCGGGCTGGAATTACGGGACGACGGAATCCAGGTCGCCGTCGTTGAGGCAATCTAGCCTTCGCGATGATCCGATCCAATGATACTGGCGTGGTCTGACTCGGAATCCTCGTGCGGCGACTTGTATGCGGCTACTGGTCCGCCAATTGCGTGGGCGAATCGACCTTGACGTCAAGGCACGCCCCGAGCTCGACAGGCCGGTGGGACTCCTGCGATTGATGAGAAGGCTCGTTTGTATCCTCGTGGGTCGCGGGAAGGTGGTCATTGTGACCTGAATTAAGCTAGATAAGACCTGGTTTGTCGGCGGCTGGGTCCTCCGCAAGGAGGCCAAGCCTCTCAGCGGGCGCCCACAGCATCGCGTAGGGTGACTCCGTGCTGGACTCCTCGAATATGCGTCTGGGAGGCTTATAATACGGAGCCCACTCCGTCGGTTCGTTGAGCGCGGGGCGTGTAAGCGAGAACGTGTTGTAGTCGCTGGACTGAAACGTGTACGTGGGTTGGAGGGTGATGAACGTGGCACAAGCCTTTGGTCGGAATGTAATACGCTCCGCATCAGACTGGCAGGACTTGAGATCATCGAGAGTATCGAGAATATTGCGCATGCTGTACTGGCGTCCATCGTTCTCGGCCGCGCTGGGGTCGACCAGGTAGAGAGGATCAGGCATACCATCTAGTCGGGGGAAAGCCACACGCCATAACGCTCGGACCTCCGATGCGGAGAACCCAAATGCTGCGTTGGCAACGGCCGATTCAGTCAAATCCATGGTCAATTCACGGAAGCGACGCTGGTTGAACCATGGCAAGGGCTCGCTTGGAGGCAAATCTCGGCCAACGAAGTATGACTGCCGCACAAAGCCGCAGCCTATGAGGGCGACGAGATGCTGTACGATGCTATGATATGTCACGCGCTCTACGAGTTCCCGGCGACCTGCGGCCAGTCCGTCGAAAGGCATGGTGTAGTTGTCGACGGTGAGTATGATGCCTTTCTGTACGAGACTGAGTCGGTGCTGGAAACAAATTAGGCATGGCAACACCTCTAGCTAGTGGTTCTATGGCTCACCATAAGCTCCCGAGCTGAAGTGACTTCCGGGAGTTCATCCCCTATCGGTTGCAGGAACAAGCGATATCGATAGAGGTCGCGACAGAGTTGATCGTCAAAGAATGCGTCGCAAAGGTCGAGCAGCGAGTGTTCATCACCACCCTCTGGAAGTTTCAGCTTCGCGAAGTCAAGCGAAAGGACTAGTAGCTGTTGTCGGTCTTCGGCGGGGATAGCAGCAGCAGGGGATGCCGATGGAAACAAACTGTCTTCAATTCGGGCATCGCCATCAACGTAGGCGGCCATCATAGATAAGAATGTAGTCTTGCCAAACCCCTGTGGTCGGCGGATGACGAAATGGCGATGAGATGAGTGGAGTGCCGTGGCCGGAGCGAAGGACGTTTTGTCAACGAAGAGCGTGCCAGGCGTGTCGCACATTTGAACAAAGTTGGGCTCGTCCACGGGCTGAGTGCGAAACTAAGAATCGGCGGGACAGTTCCGTTAGAAGCGCTGTACTTACATAGATAAACACTTACTTGATCAAATGGGCCACTTTTGTATGCAACGACATTGCCGATTTGGTGCGACCGCAGGAAATCCGCCTCGGATGCAGGACCTGGGCAAATTAAGTTTACGCAACACGTGGGATGGAACAAGACATACCAGAGCGTGGCGTCTGCTCAATGACGAGGTGGATGGCTGCGGAGGTCTTGACAACTCCCACGATGCTCCGAATCAAGTCAGCCCTCTCGCGACGCATTGTTGATGGGATGTTTGACGAGTCAAACTGGAGCTTTCTATACGGGTACTCAGTGAGGTTTGCAACCCAGGCGACTCCAGTCGAGGCGTTCTGACACTGGCAAGCAGATTGATCGTGGTAATTATCCACGCAGTCCAAAAGGTCGCCGATGGACAAGTCAAGTGGAAAGGTAAATGAGTAACGACCTGGCGAAATGTGGCCGTCGAGGATGCAGACGAGATGAATAGTCGACATAGTGGGGGTAGGAAGACAAGACCAATCGTGCGGAGTCGGAGTTGGGGTTGTGATTTGAAGCCGGTCGGTCTGAAAGTTCTGGTCCTCCGCCTTGGCGGCATCTATAAATGGTGACACAATTCCTGGTCTTGGCTTTCTGTTTCGATCTTACCCCATGCTCTCCTTCGCCATCGTGATCTTAGGCGACTACGGGCCATGCTGCCTTATGTGGAGTCGGAGTTGCATAGTCGCGATTTGGATCCGCCCAGCACCGGGTGTGTGGTAAAACCTTTATGGCATCCCCAGGGCATCTCCTCTCCTCCTGCTTCCAAGATACTTGAAATAGTTAAGCGCACACTGTCTGACTCATGATTTAGTTGGAGATTTTGTCTCAGATTGAAAGTTCGCGGAACGTGTGCTTCAAGTGGGCGTCTAGGACCAGCAGCTCGACTTGACCAAGCGTCTGAATGTTCAGCCGTACTTCTCGAGATCAACACACCCGCATGACTCCACCGTGGCAGGTGGCGCGATGCTATCTCTGCTACGGCGGACACGTCGTGCACGTCGGTGTCGAGCAAGTCATTAGAGATCCTTTCATGGCAAATGTAGCCGACGAATGCAAGAACTCACCGATCCGTAAAGCAGCGACGATGTTTATAAGTGAGAGATACTGGTACCCGTGTCAAGATCTCAACCCACGGTGCTTGTCAACGTCGCTGGTGAATACCAGTCCCGGCGCAGTTTGGTGGACTCGGATGCAGCACATTCTCATTCGAGGCCTATCATGCTTGGAATTCACATGCTGCTTACAATCCAGCTCTGAATTGGCAAACGAGGAGGCCGTCTGCGTAAAGGCCCGGCGCGAAGAACTTGCCGTTCTCCTCGTCCAGCACTCCGCCAGTCGAAGTTTTGAGTCCGCCTCCTTGCCCGCTACTCTGATACACCGTGCGAACGACATATTTGTCGTCCTGCCTCATCAACGAGTCGGCGCTGCGTGGTGCATGGAGGTCATCCGCGACCGCATCACGCGGACCAACACGCTGCTCGACTGTCGCAACCCAACTTCCAGAGCTCACACCCGGGTCTCTCCTCGCGACGGCTTTGAGCTTCGGAAGGTTTGGGTGCCCACCCACGATGAATTTGCCTGCGTCGAATCCGACGTTGTCCGGGCCAAACGGCAGCTGGAGCGAGGTCTCGCGGACGAGTTGGTTCGTCGCGGGGTCGCGATTGAACATGACGAGCAGACCGCGCGACGAAGATGAAACCGCGACCTGAGTGCCGCTGTCGCTGATCGCCACGCCGTTAGGGAACGGTATGCCGAACGCACTCCACGCGACTGTGACTGGCGTTGCAGGGTCGGTTGAGAGCGTGACGTGATTGACCCAGCCCAACGGAAGCATGAGCATCGTCTCGAGTGTCGTGAGAATGGGAGACAACGGGAAGGGCAGGCGGCGGGTGAAGAGGTGGTCTTGGGTGATGTAAAACGACGAGGCGGACGTCGGGCTGATTCCGTTCGGCGAGAGCAGCCACCAGCCGGAGACGGTACGGACGTGGCGTGCAGTGAAGGAGGAGGCTGTCTCTTCAAACTCAAAGACCTCGATTGTAGAGCGGGCCTTCCGGTGGTTGACGACGAAGAGTGTGTTGTCATATAGGGCAAGGCCCAGAGGGTGAAAGTCTGGGTGAGCGTAGCCAGCCAGTTCGATTTTCTGAAGCCGCTCGCCATTGAGATAGTCGACGACCCAGAGCGTCCCTCGGCTGTCGGGCCTATTCAAGGGTCCCATGACGGTGTTCCATTCGTAGCGGTTGGTGTCGCAAGATACCAGAATAATGTTCCGCCCATTTAGTGTTGCCTGAATGGCGTCCTCGCAGAACGCAAGCTCGCCTGCATCGTCGCGCAGAACTTTGCAACTCTTTTCAGCGTCTCCATAAGCAAAGTAATGGTCCGGGAGCGAGTGCTCGCGCAGTATTATGTTTGCCCAACCGGCGACTCGCCAGAGCCACACAGCCTGCGCGAACGAATCAGCGGGTCTGGCGAAGATCCGTGCAATGGGCGGGGACGTACCAGGACAAGAACTGCGACCGTAGTTTTCCGAAATACTCGGGGCATTATGGTATGAGTCTAAAAGCCGGAGACAGAAAACCGGAGATATGGTCAGCCATTATTTGGTGTCATTGGATCACGGCTTGAAGTGGCAGGTGGCAGATCCTGAAGAGCCTCCGCTCGTAGCCGCAGCCGACTCTTTCCTTCTCGTCCGCGCGCGGCCATGCTGTCCAAGGCCGCGCTCGTCTGTGCTCTCATCTTCAACGTACTTCTGGTCGTCCAGAACGGCTCAGACACTCCGATCTCACAAGCGAGATCCCTGGTTAAGCGCAGTGGGTCATATCCTGCAGCCTTTCGCGAGGCATGGCGTGAAGAGAGCAATGATGAAGAACTCGTAAGTCCCAGTTATGTTCTCTAGCTTATTTCAAAAGCCTTGTCTGTGTTGGTGGCCGTTTCAAGCCGCCTCATGAAGTCTGGAAGTCTGCCGCGCGGTGAGGAGCGGCGCAGCGTCACTAGATTCGCGCGCGTCAGCGCTTGTGTTTGATACACAAGCCGCGCGAGCTTCTTACCAGCTTCCATGAACAAGACCTCCAAATCACCTTCGAGTGTGTCAGATGGACGCGGTCGATACGTTGTACTCGACTCTTCTGTCGGCTATAACTATCGCCTCGACTGTTGTGCATATGAACGCCACCCACCCGCCCTCTCCTTCATTTCATGCTCCACCTTCCAGACCGCAGATTTCACACCTCCGCTGCGCACCCCCTGTCTTATGCTTCTGCCCAAGTCTCTAATTCTACCTGCTGATCACTGTATCTCCGCAGTGCGCGCCGTTGTCCGTCCCGGTCTCCGAACAATGTCACCATGTCATCGACCAATGTGACGCCCATGCAACCTCATTGCACATCCCATACCTGCGTGGATACTTCTGCGCAACGGCACCAGAGCGGCCGGCAGTAGCAACCGGTCTCGCGTTCTGGCTGTTTTTCCTCTTCTCCACCCTTGGCATCGTCGCCTCCGACTTCTTCTGCCCAAACCTGGCTACAATCGCCGCCGTTTTGGGTCTTGACGAAACAGTCGCAGGCGTCACATTCCTTGCATTCGGCAATGGTAGCCCCGACCTCTTCTCGACTTTCTCCGCCATGAAGGCGGGGTCTGGTAGTCTTGCCATCGGCGAACTTGTTGGCGCTGCGTCATTCATCACTACTGTTGTCGTCGGCTCGCTCTGCATTATTCGGCCATTCCAGGTCCCTCGGTGGTCGTTCCTGCGGGACGTTGGTTTCTTCACCACCGCGATAGCGCTGTTGCTGCTATTCTGCATCGACGGCAATATCCACCTATGGGAGTCCGGCCTACTCGTCGTGCTTTATGTGACCTATGTGTTTGTTGTTGTGGTCGGCACATGGTGGGAGCACCGACTGGAGCTCAAGCGAGCACGCGAGCAGCAAATCCGGGCAGAGTATTCCAGTGACAACGAGGAGGAGCTGGAGCCATACCAAGACGAAGTGACTTCAGGCCGCCGTGAGTGTTTTCGTATCGCAGTGATGCATTTCTCACCTCGCTTCAGCCTCACTTCAAGTCGTGACGACTCGCCCGCGCGCCATTTCGAACCCAAACCCGATGTTGCGCTCGCCATCCATGCTCAGCGTCTCAACGTCGGCACACCGACGCTCCGGCCTCTCTATCCCGACGCGGTTGTCATCCTCGGATATTCTCCAACCGCAAGACCCGGCACTGCTCACGCCGTCTGTGCAGCACAATATCCCATCGTTCTCGCTGCTTGGCGCACTAGAGTTCCGCGACGTCATCTCAGCCCTGCGCTCTCAGTCAAACGAAGCCTCGCTGGACGTCTTCGAGCCGACTACGCCTCAGCAGGAGTCGCGCGTCGAGCGACTGCGCCGCCTGCGCAGCGGCAGCTTCCGCACGCCAACGCGCAACCAATCAGAAGACACCGAAGTGGACCCGTGGGACGCGGCCCTAGGTGTGCCACTCGCCACTCGACGATCTTTCGAAGATGAACCGTCTACAGATGTGCCGCATCTGACGGTCAGCACCGCGCCGCTGGCTGTGCAGTTACCGAACAAGGCGGATCCAGCCACCCGCAGCTCGACGGACGTTACAGCAACTTCGCCGACACTCGCACAACCTCAAGGCGAAATTTCGCTTGGAAAACAGCTGGAGAACGCGAGAGCTCGGCCGACGCTCGCGCTCCAGGTATACCGCACGCTGTTTCCGAGCTTGCAAAACTTTGGCAGCAAGTCGTGGGTGGGCAGAATTGCAGCCGTGCTCTGCATACCCGCACTGTTTGCGTTGACGATCACGCTGCCGGTTGTTGTGACGAGCGACTCGCACAGCATGCCGGAGCCGCTTGGGATGAATGTGCCCGAAATCGCGCGGGAAGGCCGACTCATTGACCTCGACGCCGACGTTGAAGCTGGTGCAGATCAGGACGGTTTTAGCCACATGACGGACGAGGTGGCCGCTGAGCTGTGCGAAGGACTGCAGGATGTGTTGCTGGCGGAGGAGGAGGTCTTGGAGGCCATCCATGGTGCGAGTTACAACAAATGGCTCACGGCCACGCAATGCGTCTTTGGTCCTTTGTTATGCTGGGCGGTGCTCTTCGGTACGTCAGCTTACTTGGGTGTGATTTTGACTAACTCTTTTCCCCAGCTGGGCGAAACCATGCGTGGTTGATATTGCTCGGAACTTTGGTCGTGTCAACTGCCATCGCTGTCCTCGTCGTGATCTTCTCCGACAAGGGCAATGACCCCGCCGGCCGCAGCGCCCGCACATTCATGGGCTTCGCCATTGCCATCGTCTGGATTATGGCGATTGCCGACGAGGTCGTCGCCGTCCTACAGACGTTCGGTCACATGTTCGGCCTCTCGGACGCCATCATCGGACTGACCGTCTTCGCCGTCGGTAACAGTCTTGCTGATTTCGTTGCGGACCTGTCAGTGGCGGCATTTGCTCCCCTCATGGCGTTCGCGGCGTGCTTTGGCGGCCCGATGCTCAACATCCTGCTCGGCGTCGGGTTGAGCGGGACGTATGTGATCACCGAGAGCGGCGCGCACTCGTATCACCTCGACTTCTCCACGACTCTGCTCGTGAGCACAATCGGGCTGCTCTCGATGTTGTTGCTCACGATGATCATCGTGCCCCTCAACGGGTATCGACTGTCGAGGCGCTGGGGCGTGTTCTTGATCTGCTACTACATTGCGATTATGACGATCAACATCGTTGTCGAGGTCATGAGGTTATAAGATGTGCATCTCTTGCACTCGCTTTCGCGCTTTTCGTCAATTGTATGTAGACAGGCATCTAGTGTATTGCTTATCCACGGACACCAACCTTGCATAGGATTAGTTCAACACATACACCTTGTAAAGCATTCAAGGCTAACAGCGATGTTCTGTGGTATTCAGATACAGATCGTTCATGCGCACAGCCGTGACATGAAGTGTCATTCAGGTTAGGTGCATGCGCGATGCCGCGAACTGCCGAGCTCGCATCTTTGCACCCCGACTCGCGTTTGGGCAACATGTCGATCGGCGCACACATCCCCTTCGC
>Ga0247815_10000551_pt1 | contig 29424 bp, 31 predicted proteins | sample UWRJL194509B1_FD_181014 | JGI IMG/M metagenome (GOLD analysis project Ga0247815, IMG submission 181014) | Plant litter microbial communities from Arlington Agricultural Research Station in Wisconsin, United States - UWRJ-L194-509B-1 | ecosystem: Environmental > Terrestrial > Plant litter >...
ATTTCATACAAGCGCGCGCGCCGGCGGCTTGTGCGATTAGATCATGCCTCAGACGAGCGTGCCAGCAATCCCTGCGGCCTGCATTGTAGACATCTGCAAGAAAACAGCGATCAGCGCCCAGCTAGTCACAGAGTGAGGATGAAGGAAACTCACGAAGCCGCAAACCATTGCCGAGAGGGCAATACGGGCGATAACACGCCCCCTGGACGGTGCGAGCGCAGACAGCACACCGATTTGGATGCCCAGCGAGCCAAGGTTGGCAAAGCCACACAAGGCATACGAGGCGATCGTATACGCGCGCGGGCTCAATGGGTTCGGGCCTTCCTGGATGGCCTTCAACGCTATTGAACGGGTCAGCACGTCGTACCCACGTCACGAGCAGGCCACGTACACAGATAAGCCACAAACTCGTTGGCGTAAAGTTTCTGCGCCAAAAGACGTGCAACTTCGAGGATCTCGGACCGCGGAACACCCATGAAGAATGTGACGGGGTAGAAGACATAGCCGAGGATGAGCTGCAGGGTGAGATGATGGATGCCGAAACCTTTGCCGATCCAGATGAGAAGCCCATCGACAACGTAGACGAGTGCCAGGATGGTAAGCACGTTGGCCAAAATCTGGCCGGCGACGATGAGACCGAATGTGGCGCCTTGCGAGAATGCGTGGATGGCGTTCGCTGGCCTGTCCGCTGCATCTTCAGCGCCACGGTCAACGACGACACGGCCACGAGTGACGGGCTCTTCTGTCTCCGGAAAGCGGAGCTTGGAGATGGCGATAGAGGCCGGAATGGACATGACTGAGGCGGTGACAAGGTTCTCTGGAGGAACGCCCATGCTGATGTACGCGCCAAGAACGGAACCCGCAATAGTAGAGAAGCCGGAAGTCATCGTGAGATGGATCTCGGACTCGGTCATGAGATCGACGTAGGGACGGACGAGACATGCGCTCTCGCCCTGGCCAATCCAAGGGGACGCGGCAGCTACAACAGCCTCGGCGCCAGACACGTTCATGGTCTTGTAGAAGAACCAAGCGCTGCACCATTGAATCAGCTTTCCCGCGATATGTATCGTCGAAGTGATGTGACGCACAACTTGACGATAACCCACTGCATGACACCAAGGTAGTAGAGCATCTGCACGAACGCAATGCTGCGGCGATAGGTCAGACCTGGCTCTCTCAACAGATGTGGCACACTGACAAGAAAATGATAGCTCCCAAAACGTTCACAAAGAACCAGTGCTTGTTGACAGTCTCAGCGTCGAAGAAGAATCCGGCGGCGGGGTATGCCTGCGAGAGGAAGTCGCTCGCCAACTGTGCCACCCAGCTGAAAATGTCGAAACCAGCCTCCGACTTCAGAACGAAGAGAGCAATGGCCTGCTGCAGAACAAGGCCTGGAGGTCATGACGAACAAGGGAATGATGTTAGTTCAGCTCCTTTCCTAGGAACACAAAAGATAAGTCCGATAACGCACCTACAATCACCGTCGGCCTTTTGGAAGCAATCGAGAATGTCAATTGGGCAGGCGAGAGTTGCGTGTCAGTTCATGTCTTCTGTCTTCCACCTGGACATTTCAATGGAGTGATACACACCAAGGAACCTGACTGCGTGCGTTGGATGCGAGCCAGAAACAGAGCTGGAAGACGAAGAGGCCAACAACCGAGATGGCGCGGTCGCCATATGACGTGCCATCTGGCAGCGAGAATCCGAACGCCGATCCAAAAACAAGGGCGAGCAGAGCCAGCCAGCCAAGGCCAAGGCGGATGCGGTAGTTGATAGCAAAGAATGGCCGGGATACGACGGGCTCCCAGATAGCACCCACCGGCTTGGTCACGACAGAGTTGGGGATGAAGCGGAAGACGATGATACTATGCAGACAGCTGTCAGCGATAGCGACTGCATGCGGTGACGATAAGCCACATACAGGATGAAAAACCATGCCCATACGGTCTGGACAATCCAGCGCTTACGAGTCGCCGTCACAACGAGCGACGATATCCACCAGCCGAGGATGACGGCGGCAAGTGCGCCGAGAATGAACGGCCGGTACTTTGCGTAGAAGGTTTGACCTCTTGAAGGTGCCTCTTCTTCAACGGGTTGCGGTGCGATAACCGCTGCCTCCGGGTGGGGTTGCTTAACCGGGGAGCCGTGGCTCGAGTGAGTAGACGCCTTTTCGATGTCGACCTCCTGCATTTCGTGCCTATACGTGGGCAGATCGGCCATCGCTGAAGTCACTGAGCACCTGGAGTGAACCCGGGGTGTTGGGGGACAATGTCCACGCGGGCTCACACGACCAGCAGCGTGTGGAGTTTTTATAGTTCGCCCCGCACGAACGCTTATCGCCGGCTGGTGGGTCCCGGTGATTGCCAACAAATACAGCCAGAAGATGGGTAGCACATGCAGCCTGCCCTGATCACCATACAGTTGCAGCAAACAGCACGTCTTGAGCCAGTTTGCCAGTCCAAGTGTCTCGGACTTGCGATAAAGAAGCACATGCAACACCAACAGCCCTGTCGGTGGTGGTCACAGAAGCATCGGAGCGCACCCGCACCGCGGGTGCGCGTTCATGCCGGGTCCGACAGGCGTCGGTCACGGGACTACTGGCAGGCAACAGCGGAGCACCCTTCACCCGCGACGCCTTGGCCACCCGCGCACGCCCAACGCCATGCTCTTCCACTCGCGCGCACAGAGCATCCCACTCGAATGGCTGCCAGATAATCTGACTTCAGCCCAGTTTATGCTTGATAGCGAGCACCAGCTGCGCGGCCGCCTGCCGCCAGATGATCCATGGTCCGAGCCATATATACCGGTCCCTTACCCCACAGGCGCCATGCTGACACGCTCCTCGTCCACTCCAAGGTTTATCGATTCAACAACAGGTCGGAGTTACTCGTTCAAGCAGACGAAAGAGCGGGTGGCGGGGCTGGCACACGCGCTCGCTCGCCGGGGTCTCGGTACGTCCGGTCATGGCACCGAGGGGTACCCGAGGCCGCTTATCGGCGAGACTAAATGAATGTGGCGCGATATTTGTTGTCTATTGGTTCCGACAGGCGAGGACGACGTAGGTGGGTTCTGGCAATGATTCGGAGCGTCGCACCAACTCCGCATCTGGACACTGGAATCTCGCTGACCCAACATCAATTCTGCAGTATGCATCTATGCACCCAACATAATCGAATATCCGGTCGCTGTCTGGGCAACTCACCGTGTCGGTGAGCGGCTCGTGCGACGGTTGGGCGTCTTCGCTTGAAAGCTCATACAAACTACAGGCGCTATTGTGTCCCCCGCCAATCCATCGTACACCGTTGACGAACTCGTGTATCAACTTGAACTAGTCGCGGCCAAGGTACTCATTACGCACCCGGTATCTCTCGATGCTGCCGTTGGCGCTGCACGCAAAGCAGGACTCCCCATGTCGGCAATCATCGTGGCCGGTCAGAACGTTCCGCAGGGCTTCACTCGCATCGATGACTTGGTAGCTGAGGGCTTGAGAGAGAGACCTCATTATTCTGAGCGCGTTCTGAAACCAGGAGAGGCAAAGACCAAGCTGGCTTTCTTGTCCTTGTCAGTGGCAACCTGTTTCTCGAAAACACCCGCTGACAATTTACCCTCCTCAGCTCCTCTGGCACCACAGGGCGCCCGAAGGCAGTCGCTATTCCACACTATGCTCCCATCAGCAACGCGATCCAGATTGCAGCATTCAATCGCAAGCCAGATGGTTCGCCCGCCCATTTCCGTGCAGGCCAAACGACACTCGCAGGTACGCGTGCCTATCAAGCGTGCCATGTATATGCACGCTGATTTACTGCAGTTCTGCCTGTCTTCCACATATATTGCTTGGTTGTTCTTCTGCATGGAATGGTACTATGTGGGGTGAGTGGTTCCACCGCCCGACGGCTCTCTCGGCACTCATCACACATTGCACCACAGAACCGGCTTGTGTTCATGGAAAAGTTTGAGCATGAATCGATGCTCAAGTGCATTGTCACATACCGCATCAGTCTTCTCTTCTTGGTGCCACCCCAGGTTCGCTCGATGTTTGAATATACCGTTCCTGGCTCATTTGCCACACAGATCGTGTTACTCTGCAAACACCCCGCAACGCGCAAATATGACCTCAGTCACGTGGAGTACGCAATGGTATGATCGATATGTCTCACTCTGCGAAAAAATCGATTCTTAATTGAAGCGCAGGTTGGCGCCGCACCGCTGACTGCAGAGGTACTGCTTCTTCTCCGTCCTAAATTAACCACATTGAACTCTTCAATCGTAGTTACAAAACCACTGCCAATCGCTATTTCCCAATATGTGTCTCACACAAGGCTACGGTACGTGTCAATTCTCTATCACACTTTAAACTAAACGACACCGGCCACAGGTATGACTGAGACCTGTGCGTGCGACCATTAAACGGAGTCGATGATGCTGTACTGTTTTCACTCACATGTGGTACAGGCACTGTCGTGACTATGGCACCGCATCACTGGGGCAGCAGAGCTGTTACAGGCTGCGCTGGACATCTTCTCAACAACACCATAGCGCGCGTCGTCAAAGAGGATGGCAGTCTCGGTTCGTATGGCGACACGGGAGAACTTCAAGTTCGTGGGCCGCAGATGGCCTTGGAATACTACAAAAACGAAGTCGCGTGAGTGTGGTGTCTGCTCATTGACGGTGAACTAACGTTCCGAGGCAGCACAAAGGAAACATTTGAGGACGGATGGCAAGTGCAATATTGCATGCATACCCACAAGTTCTGACATTACATCAGGGTCAAGACTGGAGACATTGTCCAGATTCACGAGAATGGCGACGTGTTTGTCGTCGACCGGCTGAAGGTCAGAGCAAGCGAAACGACGCCAACTCATCATGTACTGACCTGATAGCGTATTTAGGAATTTCTCAAAGTCCGGGGCTTCCAAGTCGCGCCTGCAGAGCTTGAGGGCCACCTATTAGGCCATCCAGATGTCGCAGATGTCGGCGTTGTTGGGATCGCAGATGAATTCAATGGCGAGGTATGTAGTCTAAGGCTACGCACTTGAGTATCGACCAACTCGCACACAGGTTCCAGTGGCCTATGTAGTGCTCACTGCAGACGCTCAAGCCCGTGCCAAGACGAAGGCAGATCGTCTCTCCCAGTCCATTAAGCAGGTATGGTCAGGTTAGGCCGGACCTTGGCGATTGATTAAACATAGTTGTGCACAGTTTGTTGCGGACAACAAAATCAAGTACAAACACCTCCACGCCGTCAAGTTTATCGAAACTATCCCGAAAACGCCAAGCGGAAAGATTCTAGTAAGTTTATGAGGTGACATGAGCGCATGCATAGTTGACCATTGTTTTCAGCGACGCGTTCTGCGGGACCGCGCTCGCAACGATTTTGGGACGATCAAGTCCAAGCTTTAGATTGCGGTACAACTGGTCGAATCGATGAGTTGCTCCCAAATGTCCAGGTGGTCAAACTGGGGAGTTCTATTCCATGAAGGCAGAATAGTGTCCCTGAGCCATCGTCGTCAATCAAACGCTGATATAGCACATTGCTGCACATTGGCCCGCTTCTTCTGATCGTTTGAAATGCGAATCTCTTACAATCCAATACTATCGGCGAGTCCATGTATGCGGAATGCTCACCTGCAGTTTGAACTGCAAGCCAATTGAGAAGTCAAACGAATGGCTTATTTACTGCGCTTGTATTTTTATTACAAGTGCCGTCAATGGCGCATCGAGTGCTAGGGTATGAGGGTACGACGGTATGCCTCCCTTTTATGACTCTGCCGTTGCCACATACGACACTGCGGTCGAGATTCTAAGGCGATAATAAATAAGGCTGTCAGCCGTGATTGTTTGTGAATCGATGTCGTTCTTGATGCATTCTTGGCCCGCCGCGTTCTTACGGTTCAGATGGAGGAGTGCGCTTAGAACAGCCAAGCCTCGACGGCCTTCGTGTTGACGTAGCTGCGGTCGAGCTGCTTGATGTCGTTGACGCCCAGCAGCATGAGGGTCGTGATGAGCTCGCGCTTCAGCATGCTGATAAACTTCTCAACGCCTTCGACGCCCCACGCGTTCGAGAATACGGCCCTGTTCGTTTCATTAGTTTTGAATATCACAAGCTCAAAGGGCAAGACTTACGGGCGGCCGACACCGACACCTTTCGCACCGAGCGCGAGGAGTTTGACAATGTCGCTGCCATGACGAACACCACCGTCCGCATAGATCTCCACCCGCTTGATGACCTCCGGTGCGTTTTTGTGGATGTCGAGCAGAATCTCAACAGCAGTGGGAGCAGTCTCGAGGAGACGGCCACCGTGGTTGCTGATGTAGATCGACTTGAACCCAAGCTCCATGCAAAGTTTGGCATCCTCCCAGGAGATGATTCCTAATTGGACGAAGATGTCAGTGGCGCGGAGAGAAAGGGACAATGCGCTCACCCTTCGGAATGATCGGAAGCTTGGTCAACTGTTGAAAGCCACGGGCGGTACGGAGCTAAACCCAATGGTCAGAATGAGGTTTGCGCTGCGCCTTCGTAACTTACGCTACGGTCGGTCGAGTACTGGCCGCTGCTATCCGGCGCCCCCATGCGCAGTGAGCGAGTCCGCAGACCCTGCTGGCTGGGGTTGTCCAATGTCAAGAAGATCGCATGGAAACCGTTTGCCTCAGCTTCGGCCACATCGCTCAAGAACCGGGTGTGGTTAGACCACGGGTAGACCTGCGACGACGCCGATCAGTAGCTGACGGATTGCTCACGCGAGAGAGTAAAAGGCTGTCCACAAACCTGGCGGAACAGGGTCTGGTTGTCAAGTTTGGCGTCCGCAATCTCTGCAGTGGTCTTGGTCGTGAGGATGGAGGGCTGTGTGTTGCCGAACAACCGGTCAGCGGCTGATTGCGGTGGCGCCGTATCGCGGATACGCACCGAGTACATGATACCCTGCTTTCCGGCACCATGAACCAGATTGAGCTCGGCGTTCTCTGGGTCGGTGTAACCACTGTAACCGGCTGGTGCGATGAAGAATGGCGCGTCCTACAGGCGTTGCTAACGTGAGTTGTGGCCTAGCCGCTACGCTAGGCTGACGCACAAATTTCACACCCTGAAGGGTCTGTGCGATGCTGACGTTCCCAACGTCACGGCCATAATGCATGTGAGGCCGAAGCTTGACGTGCTTCCAGATGTCGAGGTTGGCCTGGTAAGCTGTGAAAGGCGATCAGTCTGGCAACGAGACTAAAGCAAAAAAGGGGCGCACAGTACTCGTCGAGAACACCGGTGCGGATGTATGCTGGCAGTCGCGAAAGTTATCGCCGGAGCCGGTGAGAAAGCATATGCGCGTAGGAACATCGGTTTAGTCAGTCTCAGGCCACAACCGACGTGGATATTAACATACAGTATTCGCGCTTGCCCAGGTAATTCTTCACACCAATCTGCATGTCGTGCAGGTTGAAGATGTCCGCAAGCGGAGGTTTTACGCCTGCGGACCAACTAGAAGTATCCAAACCGCTGTCTGGGAGACCTTCCGTGTCAATCTCGACAGCGTAGACGATGGAGCTATAGACGACCGCAGCGACGGCGGCACGGAGGAGTGTGAAAGAATGCATGGTTAATGAGAGAGTAAAAGACGGTGGAGACTCTCAAATGTCGGACGAAACGGCGAACGGGAGAACCTTAGGGGCGGCGATGGGTCAGCAGGCTGCCTAAATACTTGGCGAGAGACAGTGCTGGCAATTGACGACGAGGCCGCCGCATGACTTGCTGATCTGATGTACCGCTTCTGACGGTCGCAACATGGCGAGCAGTGCCATGAGCGCGCGATCGAGCACGCCTTTGTACCACAAGAAGATCGGGGATGGCCAAACAATACGACGGCAAGGATCGTCCGGAATCAGATGGCCCGGAAGAATGAGGAGCAGAGAACAGGATCACATTGCTTGCCAGGGTATTTTCTGTGTTCAGTGTAGCGGCAACTCCGGTTGGCAATGTGTTCTGACCTGACAAGCGGTTCTGACAGGTCAGACGTTTGTCTCTGATTACTGATAGTGACAGCAGGCTTCCGCCAGATAACGAGCATAATATGGAGAATCAGCGTGCGGAGAAATCAGCGGCGAGTTCAAGATATTCGTAGTGATCTCATGCTGAGATGACCACAGATCCTCCCGATGGAAGTGAGTTGACGAGACCAAGGTGCAACCAGATTCCAAGTCCGCACGCGTCGCGCGTTTCCTTCCCCTGTCACCATGAGCTCCGGCAAATACGCGAACCTGCCCGACATTGTGCGCGCCAGTCTATCAGCACGGTACGATCAGATGACTGACACACGCTGCAGGATACGGCGCCGGATGTCTATGAGACTCCAGATGTCGTTGGCGCTGGCGACACCGAGGTGCGCGCCGCATAATCTCATCGTCAGGGTTCTGACGTGCTATCAAACTGGCCCAGAACGCATACTCTGACGATGATGATGCGATGCATCCTTCGAAGCCACGACGGCCCGGTGTATCTGGTCCCCCCGTCAGCGCCGAGGACATCGACACTAGCAGCTTCATGGACCCCAATGACGCCGCTGCCCACTTCAAACGCGCAGAGAAACACGGTACGCGCCGTTTAACAGCATAACAGTTACCTATCTTTGATGCGATGTCGCATTCAAGGGAAGGCCAAAGCATTATATATCTATCCTCCTTCGCCAACTGCGTCCGACTCTGGCCAGCAGGCACCGTTGTCGCAGCGCATCCAACTGCTGCGTGCAGAGCTTGCAGTACTTGAAGCAGAGGCTTCTGATCCTGCCAACTCGATCGCAGAGGACGCGGACACGGACGCGGGTGAGATGATCCGCGAACTATTGGGGATGCGCGGGCGACTCGACCGGCTCAACAACCGCAAGGGCCGTGAGCGGCTCATCGAGTTGCTTACCACAGCCCAAACAAGCAACTCTGCCTCGGCTGGTGTGGCGCCTGAAGGCTCAGTAAATGTGGGAGGCGCCACACCCAAACCCGACGATATGTCTGCACTTGCAGAGGTCGACAGGCGCGTTGGCGAGCTCGAGAAGCTTGTGGGGTCATCAAGTGCGACAGTGGACGATGTAGGACGATTCATCGCGCGGTATTTCCTGCTGCTGACATCTGTCTACAGTCGTCGCAGCTCCCACCTCCGCTATTGCCCCAGATCACACGCTTGAACGCGCAGCTTACCCTCCTCACACAACCTCGCCACATAGATTCGGTATCTCGTCGCCTCAAACTTCTATTAGCCGATCTCGAGCGCACGGCCGGTGTTGGTTCTGGGCAAACCGCTGCTTCCCGCCGCCAGCCGTCTCAGGCGAACGGCACCACTACGCCGTCCCAGCAGAACCTGCAGGCAGAGCTGCTGCCAATTTTGACTCGTCTGTCGCCGCACCTCCCTACACTCCCACATATCCTGGCGCGGCTACGCACACTCAGTGCGCTGCACACGTCTGCGTCGGCATTCGAGGCGACGCTCAAAGACCTGGAGGATGAACAGAAGAAGGTCCGAGTTGGGCTAGGTGAGCTAACGTCAGCAGTCGAACGTGTGGAGAAGACGCTCGGGGAAAACGAGGCGACGACGGCGCAAAATGTCCAGGGCCTGGAGCAGAGGATAGATTCTCTGGTCCAGAGATTGGAGGCGTTGCCAAAGTAGCACACCCGATCTTAGAATCAGATACTTTCAGACAAGTAGCCATGATGCAGTGACTCTTTCGGACGCCTGTTAGTTGAGACACGAGTCTGCAAGTTATACGGCAAGCCATGGCGCCTGTTGGGTGGCTGGCTAATGATCGACGTGGATTCGCGTCATCACCGCGAAGTCCCGATTGCAACCTGTCTAGTCACCACCATGTCCTCCTCACTCACTCCCGTCATTGTTGTCTTTAAACGCACTGCCAGTGCAGACGAGGTCGAAGCATACGCCAGTCTCGTCACGAGGAACGGTATGTCGTGCTTGCATATCTGAGCGCTAATCCTTACTCTACCGACGTTCCAGGCGGCGCCGTCACCCACCGCTATGATGGCGTGCTCAACGGGTTTGCTGCGCGTATCTCGCAGGACCAGCTCGACGCTTTTCGTGAAGACACGGATCGCTTCGACAGCCCGATCTCGTACGTTGAACTCGACAGTGAGATTACGATACAGTAGTCGCAGCCGGCTTGAGACGTTTTCTGCAACGCACATCGGCTATTTCAACTCTTTACTCCAAATGAGCCTGTCATCTCTCTAATGGACACGTTCTGCATTTGAGTCGAGCGGGACGGACTGATCATGGTCCTTGAGCTGCGGACAGCTGCGGGAAGCGGCGAGTGGGCGGAGCCACCTCGAACACTTAGGGCCACGCGTGAACTTCAATTCTCCGCCTGGAGATTTATTTTCGCATTTGTGTTTAGAAGTTGGCTCAGTTCTTGACTCAGCAGCTCATCCAGAGGCTGTTGGTCCCGGGTGTAGAACCAGACATTGTGCGCAGCATCGTAGTCATAACGTTTCGGCCCGCTGCGTGTTCGCTTCAGCATCGATAGTACCGGTTAATCACGTGAAACGCGCACGAGAGAGGCGAGGAGAGCCATATTTGTTTGTTGGGTGGTTGCTTGTTGAGCACGTATGTGCCTTGGTCACCCAGTTTTAATGTCAAGACGCCACTCTGCGCCAAACGTTAGAAGCAATTCGAGTGTCTTGAGATAAGCGTACGTGGTAGTCGACTTCGTGTTGGTCAGAGTCTTGAGAGTCGACTACAGCTTCAAGCGACTCGAGCAAGCGGTCCATGGCCACGTCCGATATCCTATGGTACTCATCCATGCTGAGCGTGCTGCGTGCGCAGTGTGTCAGCTTAATTGCAGAGCGGCCTCGAGTGATCCTACCTGATGCTGTAAGCGGTTGGCGTAGTACTGGCTGGCGTGCTGAATGCCCGGCGCGTCGCTTTCGATATGTTGTGGCTCGCCAGTGACGTCTGTCGCACGCGCCCAGCTGCTGGCGCGACATTCAAAGCGATAGTGCGACCAGCGCATGCCAATCGCAACCTAGGGAGCGCACGAGCGAACATCGAGATACCAAGCTATGTCGCGAGTTGAATGTCCGCTTGCGCCATCTCTTTGCCTCTTGCTTCCTATTCTCAACACTCATCATGAAAGTCAGCATTCCCACAATCCGCGTTGTGGCCCAAAATGCTCTCCCACGTACACCGCCGGCGCTCGAAGCTGCTGTTGAGCGCGTCAAGCTATTCCTCGCGCAGGGTAATTGCGCAGTTTTGACTGGCGCCGGCGTAAGCACCGAGTCGGGTATCCGCGCATACCGAAACGAGAACGGCCGGTATCTCAATCCAAACTTCAAGTGAATAATCTGGTCGACCAGGCTTGTAGGGCTTGAATAACACGCCTTGCTTTGGGCAGACCTATATTCGTGAGCAGGGGCGACCACTAAAGACGCGGCCGTGTGCTCAATTCGCGCCACAGCATAGCGACTTCGTTGAAGATAGCCCACGTGGCCACTCGTACAGGTACTTGTAACATTAGTTCCTGCGAAAATGGATCTGACCTGAGCCAGACAGAGATACTGGTTCGTCATGCGGACATCATCCTTCGCTTCCGCGCCTCAGCTTTTGCCACAGGGCACGGTCGTTTATCGGCTGGCCACGCATCGCTTCCACGCGACCCAACCCCAGTCATACTGCACTCGCAACACTCATGCATACCTCACACATCCAAAATCTCATCACGCAGAACGTGGACGGCCTGCACTTGGATGCACTTCGCGCACCGCACCTTCATCCTCGAGTTCTAGAGTTGCACGGTACTCTCCACGTGAGTGATTCTAAATCTGGTATATGATCCACCACTCATTGACTCCTGTTTGTAGACGGTGCATTGCAGAAGAGGCCATCAGGTTCCACGGTTTGAGTTTCAACGAGAACTCGCGTTGCTGAATCCTGAGTGGGCTGCACTCGAGGAGAGCTTTCGACGCGGTCAGGAAAAGCCTCGAACGAACCCAGACGGTGATGTGTGTGTTCCCTTTGGGGCATCAGTCGAAGCTGACGGAACGGATGACCATGCAGGTCGAGCTTGATGGCGTCTCATTCGACAACTTTCAGATTCCTTCCTGTCCTGGATGCCAACGCGATGGTATCGTCGAAACCAATGTAAGAATTCTCGGTGGCCACACTGGAGTGAATGCTGAGGCTTGTGACAGATGAAGCCACTCGTTGTGTACTTTGGCGGCCAGGTCGCTGACAGTGTGAAGATGCGCTCGTTTGAGATCATCGAGAAGGCAGACCGTCTCCTCATCGTCGGGACAACACTCGCGACATATTCTGCATATCGGTGGGCCTCTTCTTCTTTAGGAGTATAATTTTGGAGATAGGAGCTGACGAGCAATCAGGCTGGTCAAGCATGCACTCGAGTTAAAGCGACCAATTATGTTGCTCACTCTGGGACCTACACGGGCTGACGTTGACCCCTCTATCGAGAAGCTGGAGGTGTCGAGTGGTCCCGTCCTGCTGCAAGTTGCGCGCGAGCTCGCGTGGGTTGAGTTCATTCTGGCGAGACTCAACGGCACTGACCGACGTCACAGGAGTTCGCAATTAGCTGTTGACCCAGCACTCCGGCAAGTGCTTGAGAGCGGTGTTATCACAAGTGTAGAAGACGTTTAACTGCCACTGTATCATAACCAGGCCGAGGACTTTCATCTCAAGCACGCTCTGCTTGATCTCAGATTTGCAGAGGCCGATGACGCTGAGGCACGACTGAGATTGACCGAAATCAGCCCGCAACACATGCTCGTCTTGCGCCACCGAGATTGTGGCTCCACATCGACGTCAGAACCGAGGAGGTCGCAGGGCGGTTGCGGATGACGAGGATGGGTTAGCCTGGGTATAAAGGGGACGTACGTTCGCGGATGGTTTCCACACAATTACGAACTTTACGACTTTTACGACCCAAACCCACAACCCCCAACCAACCCAGATTATCACCATGTTCGGTCGTCGCTCGCACGCTACCACCACCACCACTACCCACCACCGCCGCTCTCTCTTCGGCAACGGTCGCTCTCGCAAGGACAACCGCGCCGCTGGTCTCAAGTAAGTAACTTACATGACGCCGATCATGCGGGTCAATGCTGCAGAGCTGACCATCAACCTGCAGGGCTGCCCTCCACAACCCGAACACGACTCACGACGGTCGCAAGTCCGCCAAGGCGCAGCTCCGCGCTATGGGTCGTGGCCGCGAGGCGCACGGACATCCAAGCCTTGTTAGCCGCATCCGCCACATGCTCCACATCCCGAGCAAGACGACGCGCCAGCGTCGTGCTGGTACCACCGGCACATACCGTCGCCGCCGTATGTAAACGGATCATCCGAGAGTAATGCGTTGTAGTTGTGCCTGTACTGTAGCAAATGAACCGAAACATATACCTGTCTTAATCCGGATTCAAGAAGATGTTTGCTGGCAAGATCAAGCGCAGCCAAATCAAGCAAGCGAACAGCGAGTGAGCGATTGAGTAAAGACCGGGCATAGCTCCGAGAACGGAAAGGACAGACAACACGCTGCAGGAGTGTGTGGGTATTCGGGTGCGGTTGAAGATGATGCGTGATGATTGACTAGATGCAAAGCGGTGGTGAAAAACGCGCGGAGTTCAAGATGCCGGGTTCGGAGTTGGCGTCTCGGTTCACACATCCTCTCGTCGAACGCGGCATCTTCGAGAGTAACCAAACTGCCGCATGAAGATTCAAGTCCGGCTCTCCAAGAGAGCCACAGCCCCGGTGCGCGGGTTGTCGGATACTGTGGTGTGCGCTGGCTGACGCGTCTTTGTTGCCCGCCGCAGCCCGTTGAAATCAGCGCGCTTGTTACAACGATCGCCGGCACTGAGCACAATGAACTGACTGCTCTGCTCGAGTCTTACACGTCCTGGGTCTGGCCACGGTCGGACCTGCATGCGTGGATCGAGGTCCTTAACGCATTTGACGCAGTTCTGGAGCGTATCGTTACCGATTATGCCGTCGACAAGCTCCAGATCGCCCCTTTCAAGCCTACAGACAAACGTCTCCTACTCGAGATCCTGCGCTTCGAGCGCCTCCTGCTCGAGAATTCTACCAACAGGAAGCTTTTCAGCTCCTACGATGTGGGTCGCGTTCTCAGTCTCTGCGCCACATGCACGCGATCCGCTCACCTGACTCATCTCATCTACAGCGTCTCAATGCCCTACTCGGAAGCTGTGACCTCGACGTCTCAGTCGCGGTCCTCCAACTTCTGCTCAGGCCTGCGCAGCAATACTCCGCCCAGCCTTCAGTCGCCCATGTGCTCAACATCACCCCGGCGCGTCTCGAAGCCCTCGCTCGTCGTTGGCCAAACCTCGCAGAGCACGGTCTCGACAACGCTGACCTTGTTACCCCGAAGAAGCACGCCGAGGTGGACGCGCTCCCTGCGGCCGCAAGCGATGTCAAGTTCACCTTCTACCGCCGTAACAGCGATGAGAAGGAACCTGAACCCCAGGGTACTTCTGTGCCTCAGACCCCTGCTAAGAAACCCGCCAGCACCGGCGGTGCACCACTTAGCAGTCAACAAACTGTGCGACTCGCGTCCCTCGCAGCTGTCAGTGCAGATCCCATGAACATTCTCGCCGAAACCGTCAAGGCGAACAATGTCCCCGCTTCCGAGCAGTTCGAGCTTATGTGCAAGATCCGAAGTGCGTGGGCACTCGGAAAAGGTCGCGAGGTTGCTCGTGACCAACTAAGCATCATTCGCATGCTCGCAATCGCCCTCTACGGTGAGCTTTACGATGCTGTCAGCGACGCTAAGCTGACCGTTACAAACAGCTCACACTCAAAGCGAGTCGCATGCACAAACGGCACTTTTCTTGTACGAGCCCGACATGGTCGCTCATCTCGCCGAGTTCCTTCAGCGCGACCGAGATATTTCCATCCCGGTCCAAGCTGCCGTCATCGCCGCACTCGACGGCCTCGTCCGCTATCGTAGCAAGATGCAGGAAGTATTGACTGCCGTCAATGTTGGTGTCAACCACGGCATCCTCATGACGCTTCTCCGGAGTGTTGTCGTGGAATCCGCCAGTGCAGAGTCCACCGTCCCGTCGTCATTCATCGAGGCGATCCTGGCATTTGTTAGCTTCATCGCGACGCACGCAGCTGGTGGCAACATGATTGTCGGAGCGGGAATCGTGCCGCTGCTCGTCCAGATCATCGAGAATAAGCAGCCCTCGCGTCTGTCGGTCGTGTCCAAGACCATGTCGCTTCTTGATGGCGTTCTATTCGGATTCTCGAACTCGTTCAACATCTTCTGCAACGCCCGCGGCGTTGAAGCACTTGTCGACAGGATCGAGGTGCGTTATTTCGGCCGGAATTGATTGTTTCATGCTGAGGGAGGCGACAGCACGAAGTCGACTACGACGTCGGGCTCAAGGAGTCTAGCGAGACAATTCCTGTTGCCCGCACTAACGTGCTCAAGCACCTCCTACGCTCCATCCATCGCATGATGCAGTCACCCGGCACGACCGAGGGTCTCCGTGGTCTGATCGACTCGTCGATCTTGAAGACTCTCAAGAAGATCTTCACAAGTAGCTCGTTCTTTGGACCTGTTATTCTTCCCATCGGTGAGCACAACCTGCTTGTGTCCCTGACTGAAATTGCTCACTAAATACAGCGGTGAACATCATGTCGACCTTCGTGCACAACGAACCGAGCTCTCTCGCGGTCCTGCAGGAGGTCGGTCTTCCTGAAGTTTTCTATGATGCCGTCGAGAGTGGACTTGATCCTGCGTTCGAGGTTAGTATTTTCTTAGGGATCTGTCCAACTGAGCCGTCATTAACACTTGGATTACAGGTGCTGCAAGCAATTCCCAACGCGATCGGAGCGTTGTGTCTTAACCAAGCCGGTCAGGACCTGCTCACTAACAGGACAAAGACGATTCCCACACTCTTCTCGGTGTTTACGTCGGAGCGCCATGCTAAAATGCTGCACGAGAAGGAGAATGCCGCGCTCCTCGGCAACGCCTTCGATGAGCTCATCCGTCACCATCCGAACCTGAAGGACGCAGTCTTTGAGGCCGTTGCTGCTACCTTGGTCAAGATCGAAGAGTTTGGTAGTACCTACACCGATCCCAACGGTCTCGCGTCGCCCTTCAAGCTTCAGCTCGTCCCGCACATGCTGCGCCCGTCCGACCATTCAGACTTGCTTCAGCATCAAGCGATGGAGTATGGCCAGCCGCGTCCGCCAACGCCTATTCCGATGCAGACCGAAGAGGATGAAGCACTTCGGACTCCGGTGAGCGAGGCCGAAGCTGTCGACTCAGTGCCAAGGGCATCGGTCGACGTGACGGAGAACCTCGTGGTGCTTTTTGTCGACGTACTCGGCCGCGTACGTATTGTCGTAGTTTGCCTGACCGTCCTTTCTCATTTGCATCATCTCAGTTCCTCGAGGGCTTCTTCCAGCACACGCAGCACTGTCGCGAATTCGTTAGCAACACAGACGGTTTGGAGCGACTCGCGCGCCTGTTTACCCTCCCATGCATCCCATCCGAAGTCAGCAGCTCCGACTACTTCGCGTCGATCATCCACACCATCGCCGAGGTCGCTCCAACGCAGATGTTGCAGAAGCTCACCAAGCAGGTCGGTGATTCACTCGAGGAGACTCAGGACCTGTGGAAAGAGATGAACTCGGAGTCCAAGTTCGCAGGCTGGGTAGCCATTCCGTGTAAGTGAGAACCGCCTCGCCGTCCATCCCCGTATTAACACTTTCATCAGCCGACGGGGAACTGTCCAGCGCGAACGCCAAATTCCGCAAGTTGATCACGCTCCAGACGAGGCTGTCAATGCTCGCGGAGGTCTACTCGACGTCTTCTGTTGCACACGCACGCTCCGCAAACTCGTCTCTGCAGAACATCACGGCGACCGAGACGTCTGGCTTGATCTCGCTTATCGGCGACCTCCATCGCTCGTTCATTTGGGAGAATACGCTGCTCAAGTCCGCGCTGCCCGACAGGCCGCAAGGCCCTCGCGTTCATGTCATGGAGTACGGCACAGTACCCATCGACCTCCTGCCAGCTGGATTTGCGGCGTCATCTGTAGCACCTCGCGCTGTCGACAACGAACTACCCCCGGGTAGCAGCTCGGCCGCAGTCGCAGCAGCAAATGCCAAGCAGCAAAACATCGAGGCTTTGAAGCAACTAGTCGGCGGTATCCCGTCGGCCATTACCTCGTTTATGCAGTGTACGCTGTCTAGCTTTACCGCCTGTCCTTCGTGCTCACCATCCCGTATAGCTCTCGTCAAAATGGTCCTAGCGGGCAGGAGGAACCTTGACCCTTCGCACAAGAAGCACACGGTACAGCTGGCGAAGCAAGTATCAGACACGATGGTCAAGCACTTTGCGTGGAACGGTGAGCCTCGTGATCTCATTTAAGATCGCTCGCTGAATTCAGTCGCTACTGTGTTCAGGTGAAGTCAGCCCACTCGCGCTCTCGGCGTATCGCACAGTCATGATCGGCTTTGCGACCGTTGTTCTATCTGGAGAGCACCCATCGCAGCACACAGTTCAGGCACTTCTTCTCATCAGCCTCTGGCAAGCAGGTGTTATCCACACGATCGTCGACATCGCCAACAACTGGGTGACAGATGCCGACGAGATCATGGCCATCAAGGCAGTCGACCGTGACGAGTTCCAGAACCAGCGCTTGATCCATGCTTTTGGCGGTCTCAAGGTTGCACTGCACGTACTTCTGACAGTGGTCTCGTCCAAGCCGCTCTTCGAGTCCTCCCAGACGCCGCTGCTTGTCACAACAGACATCAAGGACACCGATCCCAAGTACTTTGAGCCGCATGATCTTCTCGTTCGTTTGCGTGGAACCGTTCTGCCGCTGCTCAAGCGAATGTGGACGGAGCGCTGGATATCAGGACCACCACTCAGCATCACCAAATCCGTTGTCACCAACATGCTTGAGATCATGCGCGCAGATAAGGAAGATGCTGCAGCAGATGGTCCTTCGACGTCCTCAGGAGCAGGCAGCGGACGTCATGGCATTCCCCAGCCTGTCGGTCCAGACGAGAACCGCATTCGCCAATTGTGCGAGATGGGCTTTCCACGGTCTGCCGTTGAACGTGCGTTGGTTCGCACCAGCAACAACATCGCGGCTGCGACGGAACTATTACTTGCCCATCCTCTCCCATTCCCACGCGACCCCGACCCAGAGCCCGAGGCGGAGGCGGAAGCAGCGCCGGGATCAGAGGCAGAGGCGGAAGCAGATGCGGAGGTAGAACCAGAGGCAGAGGCGGAACCAGAGGCGGGCGCAGAACACGTCGAGGCGGTAGTGGCAGTGGCAGCAGAAGGGAGTGGCGAAGCTGCTGCTATTGGAGACGCACCTGCAACTGATGGCACAGCTCTCACAGAGCCCGATGCTGCAGAGCCCGCCGTTTCAGTTGTCGAGGATGCGATCATGGAGGAGGTGTCCGCTGAGCCCATCACTGCAGATAAAGGCAAAGGCAAGGACAAGGAAGTTGTGCCGGAGTCGGAGCCGACTCCTACTCCGTCAAACAAGCCGACACAGGAGTGCCGCGATGAACTCAACACGTTGCGAGCGGAGATCCGCGAAACACTATTGGCTCATGCGTTCAAGCTCATCGACGAACATCCGAACCTCATCTTCGACGTGAAGTCGGCGTTTGTTGGAGGCGCTGGCAGTACCTCCACCGACGCGCTCAAACTCATCCTCGAGGATATCAAGTCGTTCTCCCCGTCAGCATTCGACATCCACGAGCTACCACTCGCTGTTCGCCTCCAACTTCTTGGTCTGGTTCTGACAGATACGACCGCAGCTGCCGTCAAGCTCTCGCAGACCGATGCGCGAGCGTTGATGAACGTTCTGCTCGCCTTAGTGCTCTCGCAGGAGCCTCCTTTGCAAGATGGATTCACCGCTCCCAAGTGGCTTGGTGCTCTCCTTATGAGTGCTGAGCTCTTGCTGGGTATGGCAGAAGAGGCTCCCGCTCTGACGCTCCCAAAGGAAGACGATCCTATCGAAGCTGGCCCGTCGACAGTTGGACCCGATTACACAGACGCTCGCCCGAAGCTGTTCGACTTTGCCTTACGACTACTTCAAACTCAAGGCCTGAGTCGGGATGACTTGCTCGCCTCGTTGCGCCTCCTGGTCGTTCTCACCCGTGACCACAAGTTTGCCTCTGAGTTTATCAAGCGCGACGGATTGTCACGCCTGATGCAACTCTTCCGTGAACCAGCTCAGATGTTGGTGGGTCTCGAGGTGTATATCGCTATTCTCATGCGGCACGCGGCAGAAGAGGAAGAGGTCTTGAATGTTGTGATGAGCCAGGAAATCAGGCGATTCTTCGGTCAGTCACGCTCCCGGGTCGTCGACCTCAATGCATTCGTGCGTGGAGCCAGTCATCTCGTGCTCCGTGACGCACAGGCGTTCACAAAGGCGGCTGCGGCGACATGCATGCTCTCCGGGAGCAACAACCAGCACATTCAGCTCAAGGCCACCGCTGCAGCTCAGAGCGCCAGCAAGGAACCAGATTCGGAGATGAACGTCGACGAGCCAACGCCTAGTGCCGCACCAAAGGCATCCGCACTCGACTCGGTCGTGCAGTATTTGATCGCCGAGCTTGTCCGTGTCACGCCTGCCGCACTGGAATACGCTTCTGGTACCCCCGCAGCCGTCGTAGCCCCGCAGACTGTCCCAGCCGTGTTGCCAGAACCGGCGGCAACATCAGGTTCTGCAGAGCCTCAGCCAACGGACGGTATCGATGCGCCTTCCGAGCCTGCGCAAGATGACTTGGAAGCCGACGGACCACGCAGCTTCTCATATGCATGTCTCCTGATGCAGGCTCTCACGGAGCTCTTGTTCTCGTACGAGGCCGCCAAATCTGCATTCCTCTCGCATCCACGCCTCGCAAAGTCTGGTTCCTCCTCTACCAAAGACAACCGCGGCCGTCCATCGACACTAGGCTTCCTTCTCCAGGAGATGATCTCGCACGGCAACTTGAACGCCGAAGCATCTTCCGACGTGTCGAAGCGACGCATGCTTCTTTGCAATTGGGCAGCGTCGGTCATTGTCTCGTTAGCAGTCGATGTGTCCCCGATCCAGGACTACAAAGATACCTCCAGCGAGCTCTCAACGGTCCGCAAGACTGTCCTGGATGGCGTCAACAAAGCCATCCGTGACACTGCTGCAATCGAAGCTCTGCCTGCTCGCTATGGGCGCCTCGTTGCTCTCGCTGAGCTCTGCTACCGGCTCCTCACGGTCAAGGTCAATTCACCCAACAAGGCACACGAAGACGGCGCAATTCACACGGCCAAGATCATGCTAGAGAAGGGCTTCGTCGCGACGCTGACGAATACCCTCGCCGAGGTGGACCTCAACTTCCCCAACATCAAGAATCTTGTTTCTGCCATCCTCCGGCCTCTGGAGTACCTGTGAGTTATCCGATGACCAAATTCAAGAGCCTAACGATGTACAGCACCCGTGTCGCAATCAAAATGGGACGAACGACTGACCCCACCAAGGCAGCCGAGGAGAAGGACGATGCCATGTCCACCGACTACTCGGACGAGGACGGTGAAGACGACAATATGACCGACGAGGACATGCCGCGTGAGGCAACCCCCGATTTGTATCGCAATTCGGCCCTCGGGATGTGAGTCAAAGTTTACGTTTACGTTTGGTGAGCCTTGCTGACCTGGGTCTGGCAGGTATGGAGGCGTAAGTTACTGAAATGGTTGGGTTGGCTGCCTGTTTGATTGAAAATCTTTCAGGAAATGGAGGATACGAATTATCAGGACGAGGACGCAGAGATGGACGAGGATGATGGAATGGGTGACGAGATGGGCGAGTTCGACGACGAAACAGGCAGCGAGCATACATCTGTCACCGACTCTGTCGACAATGACGAGGCAAACGACCAGGAGCTTGACATCGAGGCCGGAGGCTCGACAGATGGGTGGCAAGACGAAGAAGACGAAGACATGGACGAGGGCGAGCATGATAGCGAGGATGAAGGAGATGATGATGACGATGGCGACGGAGGCGACCAGGAGATGGTCTGGGCTGTGGGTTTTCTCTCCCGCGTCCTATGATCTTTGTCCTGATGTGATCCAGGATGCACCCGATGGCGACATGGTGGCCGTCGACGGTGGTGACGATCTTGACGACGACGACATTGTCCAGCGTGCGTGTTAAATACTAGTGGCGTCGCTCCGACTGATGTCCCAGAGCAGCGCTTCCTGGAATCGCAGACGTCCTGGATGAAGAAGGTGACGGGGTATCCGATGCCGATGAGTGCGTTTCGCTGTATTGGGGCTCTCCATTGCCCGTGCTGAATGTTCCAAGCAGCCACGCAGACGATCTCAGCATCATCGAGCCAGCAGAGGTGCTGCAAGCGGCGAGCGATGATCCTTTTGCTGCCCACTGGTTTGGTGCTCTCGCTGGCGATCCAAACGCTCGCGCCGCACCAGGGCTGTTCACGAACATCATGCCGCGCAGGCGAGGAGGTGGTAAGCTATCTGACCTACATATAAGTATTTTGCTCATGCTGGTTCAGACGCGGATGCCGAGTTGCAGATGTTTGGTCGTCGCCACTACGGCGTACGGCTACCAGAGATGGATATCACAACTCATCCTCTTCTCCTCGATCCAGCTATTCACGCCAACGGCGGGCAGGTCCATCGCATGCGCCCTACAGGTCGTCGCGGGCAATCAGCACAGTATGACAACCTCATCGCCGCCGTGCAGGAGGTCGTCGGAGGTGGAGCGTTCCAGTTCCTTCAGCACATCATGCAGCGCACTCGGCCAGGGGAGACGTTCCAACTTGAGCTCCCAGCTGGTGTTATCTCTGCGCAACTTGAGCGACAACCGCAACGTCAATCTCGGTCAGTTTCTCATCGCTCGGGGCGGGAGTCACGAGTCGAACTCCTGGACCTTCAACCGCAACCAACATCAGCTCGATGGGCAGAGGAAGTTCAAATCAGTCACGGTCGCTTCGCACAAGACCGCGTCGAGAAGCACATCAACCACCTGGTGCTTGCTCTGCTGCCAGCTGCTCGTGAAGCGGCCCGAATTGCCAAAGAGAAAGCCGCGGCCGAAGAACTTGCTCAAGAAGAGGAACGTAAGCGCGCTGAGGAGGCAGCGAAGGAGGAGGCAGCGAAGGCTGAAGAGGCCAAGGCCAAGGCCGAGGAAGCGGCGAAGTCCCCCGAGACAGCCCCTGCCGACCAGCCAGCTGAAGCAAAAGAGACCGACGCATCCGAGGCATCGACTACCAACGTCGGCGAAGTGCGTCAAGAAGCTAGCGACCCGGACACCGTCCTCTCAGATGCTGCCACGACTTCGGTGATCATTCACCCGCCAGAGGATGTCGACACGGTGATGGCAGATGCCAGTCCGCCTGTCTCTCCCGCTACGTCCGCCACAGCAGCTGCCAACGCGCCTCGCGTGCCAACTCCACCTCCCATCGTGACACCGTCTTCGTCTAGTTCGCAACCGATTGCTCAGCCAGACAGTGCTGTTGAGGATATCACCACAGACGCAGCTTCAAGCAGCCTGCCTGTGCCAGAGCCAGCAGCAGAGTCAGCGCCAGCAGCAGAGGCCGAAGCTGGGCCCTCAACTCAGTCAGCACGCATCATGGTCACGATCAATGGCACGCAGGTTGACATCACAGACACCGGCATTGACCCAGAGTTCCTGGAGGCCCTCCCGGACGAGATGCGCGAAGAGGTGTTGGCCCAACATCTCCGCGAGCAGCGGCTCACGCGAGAGCAACCCCCCGCCGAGTCTCAGATCAGCTCCGAATTTCTTGACGCTCTCCCAGCAGAAATCCGCGCCGAGCTTCTAGAGCAAGAACGCGCCGAGCGTCGACGTGCTCAAGCCGCTGCTGCCGCTGCTGCTGCCGCCCCGGCTGCTCCTGCCCCGACTGGTCCTTCTGATATGGACCCTGCAAGCTTCCTGGCAACGCTCGACCCGAATTTGCGCCAGGCTGTCCTTCTGGAACAGGACGAGAATTTTCTGCAGACGCTACCGTCCGCCCTTCTGGCTGAGGCCGGTGCCTTCCGCGAGGCGATGTTAGCTGGAAACCCACGTCGCATGCCTCCGTTGCCGCGAGTTGCTCCTCCCGCTGGTGCAGATGGCTCAACCGCTACTGGGCGAAAGGCTCCTGTTCACCGGGACGCCATAAATCTACTGGACAAGTTCGGCATCGCAACGTTGGTCCGTCTGCTTTTCTTCCCGCAAGTGTCGAAGAAGAATCTCCTGCACAAGGTTCTTGTGAACCTGTGCGAGAACGGTCGGTCGCGAACGGAGCTTCTCAACCTGTTGCTCGGCATCCTCCACGAAGGCACAGGCGAGCTCCTCACTGTGGACAAGAGTTTCGCGCAGATGACTGTACGGAGCGGGAAAGGCCCAGTATTCGCAACTCCCAAGTCAACCCCGCGGCCAAAAGCGTCTCTCGATGCAGCAACGCCGATGTACATTCTATCGCAGCTTCCTAACGAGAGTTTACCAAACCTCGTGGCCCAGCGATCTCTGGAAGCTCTTTCCTTCATCGTCAGCAACAACGAGCTGTCGTCCCAGTTCTTCCTCGCAGAGCAGGATCTGCCTGCTGGCCTCCGCCGCTCTGGTTCGCGCAAAGGGAAGGGGAAGGAACGACAGGTGTCGTCGACTCACTTCCCAGTCGTGGCTCTGCTCGGTCTGCTAGATCGTCAACTCGTCCTCAAAACCGTCTCCATCATGGACTCAGTGGCAGCTTTATTGTCCGTCGTGACCAAGCCCCTCACAACGATCAAGTCAGCGCCGGTGCCGGTGCCAGTGCCAGTGCCAGTGCCAGCTCCAGCTCCAGCTGCAGAACCAGCAATCGAGTCTCCACCTAGTGGAGCGGAAGTAGCTCCAGCGGATGCACCATCGACTGGCGGATCGACTGAAACGGGCCCAACGTCATCTATTGTTGCTGATACCACGCTCCCTGCTTCTGCTTCATCATCCTCCGCACCAGCTGGGCCCTCCGGTGAACAGCCATCTTCTTCAGCTGCAGCACCGATCCACGCATCCGAGGGAGGACCGACAACCATTGTGACTTCACCGCAGGAAGCATCAGCTCTCGCATCACCGCCCGTCATTCCCGCAGGCTCGCTCAGGCTCATTGTCAACATTCTGACTGGAGGCGAATGCTCGGGTCGTACGTTCCAGCACTCCCTGGCTTTGATTCAGAATCTCTCGTGCATCCCGGAGTCTCGCGAGACCATCGTCTCCGAGCTGCGGTCTCGCGCGCAGGACCTCGGCACGGGGATCTACGGCGACCTTGATGTCCTCGCCAAGCAGCTACAGAAAGCCGGCTCCGACTCGGAAGCAGCGGCCACCATTACGCTTAGATTCTCTCCCGCGTCATCTGACCAAGCCAAGCTTCTTCGGGTCCTCAAGACCATCGACTACATGTACTCCAGTCGTGCCAGTGGTGAAACTATCTCGGAGGACCGGAGTCAAGACGACGAAGCCAAGCTCACGGCAGTGTACGAGACTTTCAAGTTTTCTTCGCTGTGGCGACGGCTGGGCGACGTTCTGTCGCTAGTACAGGAGAAGTCGGATGTTGAACACACATCCACGGTGCTACTACCTCTCATCGAAGCACTCATGGTTGTCTGCAAGCACGTCGGTTCCACGACTCGCATCCGAGCCACATCACCCAAGTCTCCAACCACCCCGAAGGAGTCGATGGAGGAGTTGTTCGTCAGTTTCACCGATGCCCACCGGAAGGTCCTTAACCTGATGGTTCGCAACAACCCGTCGCTTATGAGTGGATCGTTCTCGCTCCTCGTTCACAATCCCCGCGTCCTTGATTTCGACAACAAGCGCAACTTCTTCAACCAGCAATTGCATCGCAAACCTCCGACGCGTGAGCATTATGGAACGTTGCAGCTCAGCCTGCGCCGTCCCCGTGTGTTCGAGGACAGTTTCCAAGTTCTGCAGCGCAAGACGGGCGACCAGATCAAATACGGGAAACTCAGTGTTCGCTTCTATGACGAGGAGGGCGTGGATGCTGGTGGCGTGACGCGCGAGTGGTTCCAGATCCTCGCGCGCCAGATGTTCAACCCTGACTACTGCCTCTTCCAACCCTGCGCCGCGGACAAGCTCACGTATCAACCCAATCGCGCATCCGCCGTCAATCCCGAGCACCTGTCTTTCTTCAAATTTGTTGGTCGTGTCATCGGCAAGGCGATCTACGATGGACGCCTCTTGGACGCTTACTTCGCCCGCTCTCTTTACCGCCAGCTGCTTGGGAAGCCTGTGGACTATCGTGACGTTGAATGGGTCGACCCAGGCTATTACAATAGCTTGTGCTGGTTATTGGAAAACGACCCGGCACCACTGGAGATGACATTCAGTGTCGAAGCTGACGAGGTGAGACTATAGAGCATCACAGTTGGGAAAACATACTCACGTTCATTGTCATAACAGTTCGGCGTCACCAAGCTCATCCCGCTGAAGGAAAACGGTGCAAGCATTCCGGTCACGATCGAAAACCGCCGCGAGTTCGTTCAGCTTGCCGCTGAGTATCGTCTGTACTCGTCTATCAAGGAACAGATCCAGGCTCTGCTTGGTGGATTCTACGAGATCATTCCCAAGGATCTTGTCGCCATCGTGAGATATATTCAACTAACGATATCTGTCCCCTGCGCATGCTGATATATTGGCTCTAGTTCAACGAGCAGGAGCTCGAGTTGCTCATATCTGGCACTCCGGACATTGACGTCGACGAATGGCGAGGCGCAACTGAGTACAACGGATACGCGGCCTCAGATCCGGTCATCGTGTGGTGGTGGAGAGCGCTGAAGTCCTTCAATCGGGACGAGCGTGCCAAGCTTCTTAGCTTCGCGACAGGTTCGTCTGCTCGTGGCAACATCCATAGCTACGGCCGTCTGAATTTGCATACACAGGAACATCCCGCGTGCCCCTTGGCGGCTTCGTTGATCTGCAAGGTGTTCAAGGCGTGCAGAGATTCTCCATCCACAAAGCCTATGGCGGCACAGACCGTCTGCCACAAGCACACACCTGTGCGTTACCTGCTCTTCCAACAAATGCTTGTCCTGACTCCCTATCTTCGCAGGCTTCAACCAGGTTGACCTGCCGCAGTACTCTTCCTATGAGATGTTGCGCCAGCAGCTGCTGCTCGCGATCAACGAGGGCGGCGAGGGATTCGGCTTCGCATAGTCTGTGCACCAGTTTTGTCAACATCCATCCGTACATCATCGCTCGGTTTCTTGCATACCTTCGCATCTATCGCAGTTCCCACAGTGTTGCGTTCCACTCTGCCGCGTATCCATTGCTCGTCTCTACTCTGGACTATTCACGAATTCAATTTCATTGCCTCACGATCCTTTGTGGGACGTAGTGCGGCTCCTCAAAGCCTCACATGACACAAGGTCTGCCGGTTGGTTTGCTAGCTTTCAAAATCAACGCGCAGAGGGTTGAAAAGAAGTGCCTGGAACAAAATATATACTAGACGATAAATACATGCGGTTAAATGCTCGCGTGTGTGTGTGTTCACAGGCAGGTTGTGGGGTATGCCAGCGATTGTTTTCGGCTCTCGCTACAAGATGCAGATGGCACTCGACGGCCTGTTCTACTGGCGGCAGTGGGGCCTAATGCTGCTAGAGAACAGAGAGCGATTACAACTCCCACTTGACGGCGGTCGACTGGAAGCCGTAGACGTTGTCTGACTGCTTGATGATGGGCTTGCCGTCGACAGAAAGCATGTGGTCAGTGGCGACAGTGCTGAGCGTGAAGATGTGAACGTTCTCCGAATCGCTGGCAATGTCAACAATCTGCTCTTGGCAGCTGCGTTCCGGGATACAGTCCTGAGAGTAGTTGTCGAAGAAGCTGTACTGGCCGGCACCGTACACAAGTACGTTCTCCGAGTCGTGGACGCGGAGCGCCCATGCGTAGCCGGCGGGGAAGTCAGTCGGATCGTCGTAGAGGCACTCCGACTTGAACGGCGCGGGCGCGGCCGGTGCAGGCTGGAAGTATGGCGACTCGGTCTGAATGAGCGAGAGGAAGTGATCCTCTGCGCCGACAAGGTTGTACTGGTAGAGAACATGGTGCTCTGAGCCGGTACCGATCAGCCAGACAGGGCCAGCCGACTCCGAGTAGATGCCACGGCCACTGAAGACAGTGATCTGCGTCGAGTTGTTGTGGTCGATGTCGTGATCAGCGAGCCACACCCAGAGGCCCTCAATGTAGGCGGACGCCTGCTGGGTGATGTGCATGCCCATAAACGCCGCGAAGCACTCGGGCTTGTCAGTGTGCGTGAGCTTGAGGCAGTTGGCCGAGTTGAGGTTGGTGCCCTCTGAGCCACCGAGACGGATGAACGTGTCCCAGATGCCAGCCCCGCCCTGGTCGCCCTCGGCCTCGTGGACGTTCCACTCGACGACGATAGCGCCAGCAGCCGGACCCTGGGTGGTAAGGCTGCAAACAAGTCAGTGCCGCGATCTTGCATCCTCGACTAAGCAACTTACTTGACATCCGAGATCTCGACAACACCGACATCACCCTCCTTGCCGACGCGGAAGACGACCTGCGGGTTGGACTGATCCTGGAAGAACTCGCCGTAACCCATAATTTGCGACCAAGCCTCGCCAACGAGGCGCGTGCCAACGGGGATCTCGATAGTCTTGGATACCATGTAGATACCGTGGTCCACGAAGAGCACCTAAATGCCAAATGGTCAGATGAGAGCTGCGCTTGCTAGCCGTAAATAGCACGGACCTTGCAGCCAGCGAATTTGTCCAAGATGGCCTGGATGGCAGCGGTGTCGTCGGTCTTGCCATCGCCCTTGGCACCCTCGGCGCGGAAGCTGATGATGTTCTCCGGCGCAACGTCGTCGTACCACGGGCGGGTGCGCTGAACGAACTTGCCGCTGCCATCGATGAGGCTCGCTGGCTTGTTCGGCGGGGTGAGGTCACCACGCTGGTACTTGGGGGTGCCATCGGTGCCCTTGTAGACGTTGCCCTGTGCCCAAGATGCGACGACCTTGTCGCCTCCCTCAAGAATAACCTCGCCTTCCGGACCCTTGACGGCCACAGCGACACCTTTTAGTTCGGCGTTGTCGATAAGGAAGGAGCCCTTGTTCTCGACCGGCTGGTTGGTCGTGGTCTGGACGAAGGCGTCACCGCCGGTCATCACAGCATCGACAATGTTGACCGAGCCGACAGTCTGTGCCTCTGGGGAGCCACCAGTGTTCAGCAGGAAGCCGATACCGCAGTTGTTGATCTTGGGGCCAATGAAGGTCCAAATCCAGTTCCAGTTCATGTAGACTGATATAGGTGTCAGCATGGGAAGGCGGACAGGATGTGGATGGAGCAGGTGTTTGGCACACAGGAAGTGCCGAAACATCGCCCACAACACAACTCGAACAAAACTCACCAGCAACCTGGGCGTCGTTGACCTCGAGATTACGGACAGTGAACTGCTGGTTACCGAGCTGGAGTGCAGTCTTGCCACTGTGAGGATGGGTGAGTAGGGCAGCCGGTTATACAGTCAAAAAGGACGTACCCGTTGAAGATCATGTCACCCATGTAACCGCCGGAGCCGTTCTCCATGTCCATGCCGATGTGCTGCGTGTTCGGGTCCTTGCTCATCTCGACGCGGAGGTTGTAGATCGAGGTGGCCTGGGATACTTGCCAGTGGACACCGCGCACGCCAGAGTCGACTGGCAGCTGTGTCATGTCAATGACCAAGTTCCTCAGCGAGCCTGAAATTAGACTGCGTCAGACTCGCTCCTGATACAAATCAGAGCTAGGACACTTCAACAGGTCTCGGGAAAACCGAAACTTGTCAAAGTGACCCAGGTCTGCTGCATCGGGTACGCACGGTAGAAGTTGTTCTGGTTGACCCAGGCATTGACACCGCCATCGAGGTAGGCTGAAAGAAGGCGCGTTAGATCAGGGAATTGGAATTTGAATGAAAACACCCACGGTCAGCGTCAATGATAGCGATACCGACGAAGTCGGCGGCACCAATGAGCTCGGCCGGCGCAAGCGGGCTACCGACCATCTGGGTGTACCAGTTCTGCGGATAGGAGGTGAGGACCGATGTGGTCAATAGCCGGGTAGTCGACGTACCATGACAATAGGCTTCTTGACGAGGTACTTGCCCGGTGGGAAGTAGATGACACCGGGCTGGATCGTGCTCTCAACACAGCCAACATTGCAGCGATTCTGCTCAGAGAGAGCACGGCTGCAGGGGTGACAATTGGGTCAGCTTCGGAGTTACGGTGCGGTGCTTTGCCAAGAATTTGTCCTGTGGCACGTGTGGCACCAACAGCACAGGGAAAAGCAAAACGCACTTGATAGCATCTGAGTCGTCCGCTGAGCCGTCACCGACCGCGCCGTAGTCCTTGACGTTGCGACGGACTTTGTAGCCGGTCTCGGGGTTGAGTGGAGAGATACCATG